>Ga0207718_100153_pt1 | contig 83306 bp, 66 predicted proteins | sample A23M2SouthBayCA_FD_187749 | JGI IMG/M metagenome (GOLD analysis project Ga0207718, IMG submission 187749) | Aerobic enrichment media microbial communities from Eden Landing Ponds, California, USA - A23 M2 (SPAdes) | ecosystem: Environmental > Aquatic > Marine > Unclassified | place: Emeryville...
GGGGGGGAGCCGGTCTATCCCGACCTCATCTGGATGGACCGCCGGGCGACCGACCAGGTCGAGTGGGTCAAGGAGAACGTCGACTTGGAGCGGCTGTTCGAGATCACCGGCAACTACGTCGACTCCTATTTCGGATACACGAAGATCCGCTGGATCAAGGAGCACGAGCCCGACGTCTGGGAGCGTATCGAGAACTTCGTTCCGCCGAACAACTACGTCGAGTACGTCATGACCGACGAGCTGGCCGTCGATTACTCCTCGGCCGGCAACGTCGGCGGGGTCTTCGACATCGAGGCGTTGGAGTGGTCCGAAGAGGCCTGCGAGATGCTCGAGATTCCGGTCGAGAAGTTCCCCGAGCGGCTGGTTCCTTCCGAGGAGATCGTCGGCGAAGTGACCGCCCAAGCGGCCGAGAAGAGTGGCCTGCCGAAAGGGACGCCCGTGCTCGCTGGCGGGGTCGACGCGCCGATGGCGACGCTGGCCGCCGGGGCGTTCGAGGAAGGCGACAACGTGAGCATGATGGGCACCTCGACGTGCTGGGGGACCATCCACGAGGGTACGGGCCTCGATCAGCAACTCGTCTCGATGCCACACGTCGCCGAGGGCGAGGAGAAGATCTACACCTGGGGTGGCTCGGCAACCACGGGCGGGCTGATCGAGTGGTTCAAGGACGAGTTCGGCGGTCCTGAGGAACAGGCGGGCGAACTCGTCGACGTCGATCCCTTCGAGTTGCTCAACATGAAAGCAAAGGACATCCCGGCGGGATCGGAGGGGCTCGTGGCGCTTCCGTATTTCAAGGGAGAGCGTTCGCCTATCTGGGACCCCGACGCCCGCGGCATGTTCACCGGGCTGACGCTGTATCACGAGAAGGCACACATGTACCGGGCGCTGATGGAGGCCGGCGGGTACAGCCTCCGGCACAACGTCGAGGTCGCCGAGGAGATCGGCATCCCCCTGAACGACGAGACCAGCGTCGTCGGCGGCGTCTCGAACTCGGAACTCTGGATGCAGATCCTGGCCGACGTCACCGGCCGGGAGATGGAGGTTCCCGCCGGCGGTGTGGGCGCGCCGCTTGGCGACGCGCTGCTGGTCGGCGTCGGGACCGGACTGTTCGACGACTACGACGTCGCCACCGAGTGGACCGAAACCGGCGAGGTCTACACGCCAGAGGCGGAAAACGTCGCGACCTACGACAAGTACTACGACATCTACAAGCGCCTCTATCAGAACACCAAAGACGAGATGCACGAGCTGTCGCAGTTATAGCGGCGGACCGTCTTTTCCGTTCTCGATACAGGATTGCCGGGGTACGACATGAGTGACGGAGAAGCATCCAATACCGAAGAGAACCCGTCAGTGTCGAATCGACGATGAATCGACAGGGAGCGTCGGTTGCATGGGTGCGAACCGGAAGCATTGGGCCGCTCGTAGGTCCATAACAGGAAATATAGAGTCAACGATCTTTTTTGGATTCCGTCTAGCCACTCCGACGCTACTGGCTGTCGATGTCATCGGCGGGAGCGCTCGCGTCGACCCGCAGCAGGGTCTCGCCGTCGGTCCCGGTGAGGACGTGTCCCGTTCCGCTCCGTTCGTAGACGGGTCCGGCAAGGTCGGTATCGAGTGCGACGTCGCGTTCGGCGGCGATCGTCGCGGGCGGGTCAGCCCACGTGCGGGACACCGCGGCTGTCCCGTCGCTGGGAGGCGCACGCCGATCCGTGCCGGTGTCCTCAACCGGGTTGGAATCGGGTCCGGAGTGTCCGGCGACGGTTCCCGGGGGGCCACCGAGGACAGCCGTCGCCAGCCACGTCGTGCCCGGCGAGTGCTCGCCGGACAGCGTCGGGACGACTGTCCGAGGGGTGAGCAGGTTCGTGTTCGGCGACAGTGGTTCGACTGCACCCTCTCTGGCCTCATCGAGTGCTCGAAGCAGACTGTCGCCGATGGCGGTCGCGGCGGCCGCGGTCCCCCCGTCGGCGGCCTCCGCATGACCGTCCGCCGGGACCGGGAACCCGCCCTCGACGCTGCACAGCTCGCGGCCCGCCTCGATGCGGTGGAGACGGACGTGCCACGGCGGGGCCGGCGCGAGCCAGCTGTCGACGACGACGTCGTCCCACGGCTCCCACCGCGAGTAGACGACGCCGTCACTGACCCTCCGGTCGACGATCCGTCGACGTCGTCGGAACCGCTCGCCGTCGTCGCTCAGGAGAAGCGTGCTATCGGGCGCGGCACTGATCCGGCCGTTCCCGTCGGCCACGTTCGTTCCGAATCGAGTGGCGTAGACGAACTTGTTGTATTTCTCCGGATCGGCCGAGTCCGTCCCGGCACAGAGCGCACACACCTGGTCACCGTCGGGCTGGATCACCATCCCCGCCGGCCGCTGGGTAGCGATACCGGTCGGCCGGTCGGGCGCTCGTTCCTCGGCCTGCCAGAAGGGGTGGTCCGCGCCGAGTGCGAGCGGGAGGAAGAACTTCATCGCCCAGTACGGCGAGGACGGGGAGTTGTACGATTCGGTCATCTTCAGCGTCGGGTAGGCGTAGCCGAGCGAGAGCACGCCGTCGGCGGTGAAGATCGGCCGCTCGACCCACCACCGCAGGTGCCGGAGCCACCGCGCTTTCAGCTCGCCCCAGGGGAACGCCTCGACGCCGGCGAAGGCCAGCGCCCCCCAGAACGCCCCCTGTGCGAACCGGTAGGTGAGGCTCCGGCCGAAGGGGAGGCCACTCCCGTCGGCGGCGAACCACCGGTCGAATTCGCCGGCGAACGCCCGGGCGCGCTCGCGAAGCCGGTCGGCCCGTTCCGGGTCGCGGTCCCCGGCCAGCCGGGCATACACCAGCCCGTCGGTGTGCAGTTCCCAGGCGGTGTAGTAGTCACAGGCCCCCTCGGGGCCGTCACGGTACCAGCCGTCCGCCAGGGCGAACGATTCGAGCCGATCGAGGTCCCGGCGCACCTGTTCGTCGTCCGGGTCCGCGTCGACCGCTCGAAGCCCCTCGTTGGCGAGCACGCGGAAGAACCGCCAGTTGCCGTCGGGGACGTCCACGTCGTTGATCCCCCGCAGCCAGTCGGCGACCGCCGCCTGTGCGTCGGCCGACAGGGGCTCCCAGAGTTCGTCGGTCGCCAGGGCGAGCGCGACGCCGATCGGGGCCATCTCCACGGCCGTCTGGGCGTAGTCAGTCACCGCCCCCCAGTACTCCTCGTGGGCCGGATCGGTCCCGTTGGCCAGCCCCGACCGGTAGCGGTCCCAGTGATCGAACTCGCCGCCGCCCGCCGCGAGCGGGGCCACCCCCCACAGTGGCCGCGCGAACCCCTCGAGTTCCGCCTCCCTGGCCGGGAAGTGCGCCCCCGAGACGCCCGGCCGGACTCTCGCGCCGCCGGGGCTCGCGTACCGTTCCAACGGCGCAAGCAACGACCGGACCGCCGCCTGCAGATCCGTGCGGCTCTCCAGCGGGTTATCGTCGAGCGGATGCATCGTCCTGGGGTTTGCCCGAACGACGTATAAAGCCCTGGGGGACCGTCGGCCTCGCTGCGCTACCAGTACCGCCGCCAGTGCTCGGTGGCCCGGACCAGCCCCTCGACGTAGAAGTAGTCACCCCAGATACAGCACTCGTCGTAGTCGCCGTCGCCGCGGGCATAGGCGGCGTCGGTGAGCAGGCCCTTGGACCGCCCGGGATCGGCCGCGTAGTGTGCACCCAGCGAGTCGAGCGTCGCGAGGGCTGCGTTGCGGTACCGGTCGGCGCGCTCGTCCGCGACCGGGAGCACCGAGGCGAGTTCGACGAGCCCACAGGCCGCGATAGCGGCGGCGGAGGTGTCCCGCACCGCGTCGTCGTCCGGCGCGTCGAAGTCCCACCGGGGGACGTGGTCGGCCTCGACGCGGTGCAGGTAGTAGTTGGCGAGCTTCGCGGCGAGGTCGGCGTATGCCGGCTCCTTGGCGTACTGGGCCACGAGCGCGTAGCCGTAGATGGCCCACGCCTGCCCGCGCGCCCAGCAGGAGTCGTCGGCGTACCCCTGGTGGGTCTCCCCGCCCAGCGGTTCGCCGGACTCCACGTCGCACTTGAACGTGTGAAACGTCGACCCGTCCGGCCGGACGATGTGCTCGGCGTTCGTCCTGGCGTGCGTCTCGGCGATCGTGGCGTAGGCGTCGTCGTCCGCGGCCTCGCTGGCCCAGAACAAAAGCGGGAGGTTCATCATCGTGTCGACGATCATCCGGCCGTGGACCCACTCGTCGTCCTCGGGCCGGTCGGGATCGCCCCAGGCCTGGATCAGTCCCGGGGCATCCCAGAACCTGTCGGCCAGGTGGTCGGCAGCCGTGACAGCCATCTCCCGGTACCGATCTTTTCCGGTCACCTCGTGTCCGGCGACGGCCGAGAGCGTATAGAGGAACCCGAGGTCGTGGGTCAGCACGTTGCCCGACTCGAGCCGTCGGTCGAAGGTTTGCAACTGGGTCTCGGCCGCCTCGCGGAACCGCTCGCGGCCGGTCACCTCGTGGGCGAGCCAGCACTGGCCGGTCCAGAACGAGGCCGTCCACCCGTCGGCGTTGTCCGTGGGCTGATAGACGAGATCCGTGCTGGAGGGACCCGGGAACCTGTCGTAGAACTGGTCGACGTTGTCGTCGATCCGGTCGACCGCGTCGGCCAAGCTCGTCTCCAGGTCGGCGTGTTCGATCGCGGGGCGCTCGGCGTATCGCTCGGGAACGCCCTCGTCGGTCACTGTCGCTGCGAGTACCGATGGTGCCCGGGGCATCACCTGCGTGGTGTACCCCTCCAGGCATAAAGCCGTCGAGGGATCGGGCCAGTACTCGACGTTCACTCCCACGATCCGTGTCGGTCGAATCAGGGACGGACCGGGGTTCGCCCGTGCCATCTCGGCCGCCGTCGACTTCCCAAAAGCTAATGTTCCCGTCGCCGTGCTGTTGCGTGATGCAGGTATCCGAGAACGATTTCCCGGCGATCGGACTGGGGACGTGGCAGAACACCGACCCGGAGGAGTGCGCAAACAGCGTCCGGACGGCACTCGAGATGGGGTACCGGCACGTCGATACCGCCCACTACTACGGGAACGAGGAGAGCGTCGGTCGGGGTATCCACGCGGCGGACGTCGACCGCGACGACGTCGTCGTCGCCTCGAAGGTCCACGCCGAGAAGTTCGGCCTGGACTACGACGGGGTGATCGAGGGTGCGAAGAGGAGCTGCGAGCGGATGGATCTGGAGTCCCTCGACGTGCTCTACGTCCACTGGCCGGTGCTCGAATACGACGCCGAGGAGACGCTCTCGGCGTTCGAGCAGCTCAAGGACGACGGAGTCATCGACCACATTGGACTCAGTAACTACTCGATAGAACTCCTCGAGGAAGCGCTGTCGGTGCTCGAGGAGCCGCCGCTCGCGCTCCAGATGGAGATGCACCCGTTCTGCCAGCAGGAGGCGATCCTCGAGTACGCCCAGGCGCACGATATCTGGTTGATCGCGTATTCGCCGCTCGCCCGCGGTGACGTCTTCGAGAGCGACGTGATCAACTCGATCGCGGCAAAACACGGCGTGAGCGAGGCCCAGGTCTCGATCGCCTGGCTCCTCTCGAAGGACAACGTCAGCGTGATTCCGAAAGCCAGCAGCGAGGCACACATCCGAGACAACCTGCGCGCGGTCGATCTCACCCTCGACGAGGCGGACATCGAGCGCATCGACGACATCGAGCGCCGGGAGCGCTACGTGGAACGCGACGATTCACCCTGGCTCGCGTAACGCCGGCACAACACTGCGTCCTCCACTCTCTTCCGCGAGTGACGCGATAGTTCTGTGCTCGACGTGGCAGGCGAGACAGTCCGTCACAGTGTATCGAGACGAGCGTCGCGTCCATGTTCATCCAGTAGGCCCTCCGACCCCGGGAAAGTCGTGTGGCCGCACTCCGTTACCGGAGCGAGTCAGGAACGCTCGCTGTCCGCGACGGTGATCCCGACCTCGGCGGGATCGGCTTTCAGAACCCCCACGTCGAAACCGTCGATGGGGTTCGATCCGACGACCCACTCCGTTCCGGACGGGACATCCACGCTCACGGGCGACCCGGTGAAGTTGGTCACCCAGACGTGGCCATCGCGTTCGGCCACGGCCACGCCGTCGGGAAGCACTGGCGTCCGTTCGATGTCCGCCCTGGCGAGCAGCGACTCGACCAGTGCGTCGGCCAGGTCCGTGCCGGGCCAGACGCCACACCAGGTCGCCGATCCCGCGCCGTATTCGTGCTCGACGATAGCGGGCGTCCCGTCGGCCACCCCGCCCGCATGTTCGCCACGAACTGTCGCCCCGTCGAGGTCGAACCATTCGGCCCAGGTCCGGTAGTCGTAGGTGTCGCCGTCGTAGGTGACCCGCGTCTCGAAGTCGGCGGGGAGCGTCTCGTGGCGGTCGACGGTCGCCCCGAGGAGATCGGCCAGCGGCCCGGGCTGGGGCGCGTTCGGGAGTTTGTTGTAGGAGTCCTTCTCGCCGGTCCGGACCCCACACAGGAGGTGGCCGCCCCCGGCGACGTAGGTCGCCAGCCGGTCGGCGAGGGCGTCGGCCGCGAGATACAGCGACGGGGCGACGACGGCCGCATAGTCGGAGAGGTCCCGATCGGGCGGGATCACGTCGACCTGGACGCCCCGCCGGCGGAGCGCCCGGTAGTACGTCTCGACGTGGTCCCAGTAATCGAAATCCGGCGAATGCGGCTGGATCGACGTCGCCCAGAGATCGTCGTAGCGGTGTAAGAGAGCCACCGGCGCGTCGACGGGCGCGAGATCGAACAGCTCATCGGCTGCCCGACTCGCGTCGGCGTAGCCGCGATCGGGCGAGCCGTCTTGCTTCCGCAGGCCGGCGTGATACTGTTCCTGGCCCTCACGGCACCGCCGCCAGCGGAAGTACATCACGGCGTCGCCGCCGTGGGCGACCGCGTGGTGGGCCCAGAGCCGCATCGCCCCCTCGGCGGGTTGTGGAGAGTGAGGCGGCCAGTTGATGTCACCCGGTTGCTGTTCCATCACCCAGAACGGCTTGCCGAGCGCCCCCCGATACAGGTCGTGGCTGAGGCCAACTTGCCTGGGGTCGCCCGCTCGGTAGTCGTCGACAGTCGGTTCCTCCGTCGACTGAACACTGCCAGTCGGGTAGGAGTCCCAGGAAACCAGATCGAGGTCCTCGGCCACGTCGAAGGCGTCCAGATCGCCGAACTGACCCATGAAGTTGTGCGTCACGAACCACTCGTCGTTGTGTTTCCGCAGGATGTCGGCCTGCAGGCGGTTGTACGCGACGACGCTGTCGCTCGAAAAGCGATGGTACTCCAGGAGGCGAGAGGGATGGTGGCCGGCAGGCGTCTCACGCGGCGGGTCGATCTCGTGAAAGCCGGTGAGGTGCTGACTCCAGAACGTCGTCCCCCACGTCTCGTTGAGATCGTCGATCGAATCGAACTTCTTGCGGAGCCAATCGCGAAACGCCGTCGCGCAGTCCGCACAGTAACACCGGACCGTCCCGTGACAGCCGAACTCGTTGTCGGTCTGCCAGCCGGCGACGTGCGGATGGTCGGCGAAGTGCTCGGCGAGTTTCGAGACGATTCGACGCGTCTCCTCGCGATAGGCCGGCGAGTTGAAACAGTAGTGACGGCGACTGCCGTAGTCTTTGACGGTCCCGTCGGCGTCCTCCTGGAGGATTCCCGGGCGCTCGTCGACCAGCCACTTCGGCGGCGTCGCCGTCGGCGTACACAGGACGGCCTGCATACCGTATTCGCCGACGAGGTCTACCGCGGCCTCGAGCCACTCCAGGTCGAACTCGCCACGGCGTGGTTCGATCCGTGACCAGGCGAACTCGCCCATCCGGACGTATTCCAGACCGGCGTCAGCCATCTCCTGGACGGCTTCCTCCCAGCGATCCCGCGGCCAGTGCTCCGGAAAGTAACAGACACCGATCGACATACTCCGGGGGTCTCCGGCCAGTCGCTAAAGTGTTTCTCTCACTCGGGAGTGATCTCGAGGACGGCAACCCCGGCGGGTGGTAGGTCGACCGTGGTCGTCCCCGCTGAGACGGTCACAGTGAACGTCTCTTTCTCGAACCCGTCGCTGTCCCAGTCGTGGGTCGCGAAAGGATCGCCCTCGACGCCCCGGAAGCGAGTTACGGCCGCCTCCGTGACATCGAGGTCACTGAATTCGAGATCGACGGCGACGGACTCCCGGAGCGAGCCGTTGACCAGCCACGTCACGAGTTCAGACCCGTCGCCGCCCTCGACCAACGTCACGGCGTCGACGAGTTCGACGTCGCAAGCGTCCAGCGTCGAAATACCCATCGCGGGGTGAGCGCGGGTGGGACTGTCTTGGACCATCGTTTCAACGGGGTGCCACTCGCTGTCGCTCTCGAGCAGCGGATCGGCGAAGGCCTTCTGCACGTGGGCACCGGGGTGTGGCGGGTGGTTGTGGTCCGGATCAGGGTGGGCGTACAGTGAGTAGTCTGTCCAGTGACCCACCCGGATCGCCTCGCCGTGACGGACGAACGTCTGGAAGGTTCGCGCCGCGTAGGCAGCCCCGGCCATCGTATCGATCGACGCCGCCGGCCAGTCGTCCTCGACCCCAGGGGCAAGTGCCCACTCCCCAGCGGTGATCCGGAGGTCGTCGTAGCCGTGCTCGGCCGCCAACTCCCGAAGGTCCGCGAACACGCGGGTCCAGGCAGCCGGAAAGTTGACGAGTATCTCGTTGTAGCCGACCGGATCCTCGTCGTGATCCTCGAGCCAGGCTTCACGATCCTCGCCGTCGTCGAGAATCCCCCACGTGTACCGATGGACGTCGATCCCCTCCAGCTCGTCAGGCGCATGCTCGAAGAGCAGTTCGTTCCAGACGGGCGGGTCACCGACCCGAGGCTCCTCGTAGGAACCGTCGTGGACGGTCGTGAGCCAGGGGTCCACGGCGCTGGCGTCGAGCCTGATGTCGGAATCGACGGCACGCATCGCGTCGTGGTAGGCCGCGTACTCCTCAGCGTAGCTTCGGGCGTCAGTGTTGCCGACCTGGAAGTCACCCCAGACTTCGTTGCCGATCCCCCAGTACGTCACGTCCCAGGGTTCGGGATAACCGTGTTCGGCCCGGAGCGCGCCCATCTCGGTGTCGGTCGAGCCGTTGACGTACTCAACCCACGCCGCAGCCTCCTCCGGACCGGTCTCCGACCAGAACGGGACCGTGATGTAGGGTTCGATCCCGGCGAGTTCACAGAACCGGAGCCACTCGTTGGTCCCGAGGTAGTTGGGCTCGAGACCGCCCCAGTTGACGATCGGGACGACCGGTCGGTCCTCGATAGGGCCGACGCCGTCGCGCCACCGGTACTGGCTGGCGTAGTTGCCGCCCGGCCAGCGCACGTTCGTGACGTCGTACTCCCGGAGGTACTCGATGGTCGTCGGGTTGAACTTCCCCTCGACGGCGTCTTCGGGCAGCAGAGTTGCCCAGTCGAGATCGAACGTTCCCTCTCCGCTCGCGGTGACCGCCAGTCGATACCGACCGTAACGGGAGTCCCGATATCGTTCCGAACTATCTGTGTTGAGTGTCAGCCGCACCTCGTGGCGTTCCCACTCCCCGGTGACGGGGACGGTCGCCGTCGCCAGGGCTTGCCCGTCTCCGGGTTCGAGCAGCGCGACCCGACACCTCTCGATACCCTCGCCACGGACCGAGATCGAGACGTCGAACCCGTCGGTCCGGAAGTCGGGCAGCGCGACTCGCTGGGCGATGCCACCTTCGCCGGCCACTTCGACGCGCTGGAAGCGTGGCTCGGTGATGCCGGCCGGCGTCGGGCCGCGATGGTCGGGCACTTCCGCACCGTGATCGAGTTCGTCGTCACGCCGACGGCCGTGTTCGCCGCCGACTTCCTGTGCGAACGCGACGTCACCACGGCGCTCGAGCGGTTCCCACGGGTAGGCGAGGGCCTCGTGCTCGGGCGTCTCCGGGAACGCCAGCCCCTCGTGTGGGGCTTCCTCGACCGTGTTCCACACCTCGAAGGAGCCGTTGTGGACGTAATCCTCGAAGACTCCGGGGTAGATCGCACTGCCCAGATGTTCGTTGAACTTTCCGAAGATGCCGACGTCGATCGCCCGGTCATCCCGAATCCCTGGATCGACAGCTACTGTCACTGATCGATTCGGCGAACGATTCACCATGCACCGGTGGACGCGTGGTTTCGTGGTAAATGTTGTGGGGAGTGCTTGGAGCGGTCTCATATCCTGGACGGAGAACGTTCCTCGTAATCGAGATTGTGGGCGCGTCAGGACGGAAGATACCGAAAGAGAAGCCTCTTCGGGGCGAGTGACGTTACCGTGGCATGTCGTCGGCTTCGTCCTCGATCTCCGGACTGTCCCAGTACTCGTGCTCGTCGAGCGCCCGGTAACACATGACCCGGTGATCGCCCTCGTCGTCCATCTCGGTCACCGGCGGGCGCTGCTTGCAGACCTCGCGGGCTTCGGGACACCGGGTGTGGAATCGACAGCCAGTCGGCGGGTTCCGCGGGTCCGGGATGTCGATCTTCCGGAGCGGCGAGCGGGTCTGGGCGTCCGCGTCGGGATCGAGGTTCGGCGCGGCCCACATGAGCACCTTCGTGTAGGGGTGCTGTGGGTTCTCCAATACCTCGTCGATCGGGCCGACCTCGACGAGTTCGCCCAGGTACATGACGCCGATGCGACCGTCGGCCTTCCCCGTGATGTAACTCGCGTTCGAGAGGTTGTGGCTGACGAACAGATAGGAGGTGTCGAACTGGTCCTGGAGTTCGAGCATGAGGTCCATCATGTCGATCCGCAGGGAGACGTCCAGCGCCGATACCGCCTCGTCGGCCAGGATGAGGTCGGGGTTCATCAACAGGGCGCGGATCAACGCCACGCGCTGTTTCTCGCCGCCGCTGAGCTGGTGGGGGAAGCGGTTGGCGTAGTCCTCGGGGGGTTCCATCCCGACCCGGGAGAGCATCTCGTGGACGCGCTCGCGCCGATCGAAGGCGTCCATGCCGGGATTCGTCATCCGCAGCGGCACGTTGAGCGTATGCATCACCGTCTTGTTGGGGTTGAGTGACGCCCCCGGATCCTGGTGGATGATCTGCAGCGCACGCCGGATCTCGTCGAAGGGGATGTCGGCGTTGCCGCCGATGTCGCGGGCCTCCCAGATGTCCTGGCCCTTGTAGGTGACGCTGCCGCTTGTCGGCCGCTGGACGCCGATCGCCGTCTTCCCGAGCGTGGTCTTGCCACACCCACTCTCGCCGACCAGCGCGACGACGTCCTCCGCTTCGACGTCGAGCGTCACCCCGTCGACCGCCTGGACCACGTCACTGTCCCGGGAGAAGATGCCCGAGTCCGTCTCGAAGTGGACCTCGACGTCCGTCATCGAGACGACGTGTTCGCCCTCGCTACTCATCGTGAGTCACCTCCGTGAGGTTCAGCGGGATCTCCGCGCGGGTCCGATCGATGTAGTGGCACTTCGCCTGGTGGTCGTCATCACCGTTGCCGGTACTGAATTCGGGATCCATCTGGATGCACGTCTCGTCGGCGAGTGGACACCGCGGGTGATACGAACAGCCGGCCGGAACGTTGACGGGATCCGGACTCTTGCCCTCGATGGGCTTCATCTCCTCACGGGGGGTGTCGAGGTTCGGCGTCGAGTTGAGCAGCGCACGCGTGTATGGGTGTTTCGAGTCGGTCAACACCTCGTAGGCCGGGCCGACCTCGACGAACTCGAAGGCATAGAGCACCCCGAGGCGATCGGCGAGGTTCGCAACCAGCGGCAGGTCGTGGGTGATGAACACGATCGTCAGATCGCGCTCGCGCCCGATCTCCCGGATCAACTCGATGATCGAGCGCTGCATGAGCAGGTCGAGCGCCGCGGTCGGCTCGTCCATCACGAGCACTTCCGGTTCGAGCACCAGCGAGAGTGCGAGCAGCGAGCGCTGTTGCATCCCGCCGGAGAGTTCGTGTGGGTACGAGTCGAAGATCTGGTCGGCCTCCAGGTACAGCTGAGCGAGGAGGTCCTCAGCGTGTTCCATCCCCTCCTCGACATCGAAACCGTGGACGTCGAGCGTCTCGCGGAAGTGCGCCCCGATGGTCATCGTGGGGTTGAACGAACTCATCGCGCCCTGGAACACCATCGCGATCTGTTCCCAGCGGATCTGCTTGATCTCGCGTTCGGATTTATTGAGGAGATTGATCTCCTCGCCCGATTCCGGGTAGAACGTGATGTCACCCGTCAAGACGCCGGGGTCGACGACGGCGTCGAGCAGTGCCGAGGCGAACATCGACTTCCCGGAGCCGCTCTCGCCGACGACGCCGAGTATCTCGCCGCGTTCGATGTCTATGTCGACGGAGTCCATCACTCTGGACTCCCCGCGATCCATGTCGAACGTGATCGAGGCGTTCCGTACTTCGAATATCGGGTCCGCGACGCCGAACTTCCGTGTCGTCTGTGCCTGCATGGGTTATTGCTCCATTGGTGCCGTCTCTTCGATGGACGATGCGTGACGTGCCCGAATCCGCGGATTGAACAGTCGTTCGGTGCCCTGGGAGAACAACACGAGTCCGAACGACAGCAACACGATCGCGATCATCGGTTCGATGATCCAGTACAGCCCGTCCCAGGAGTACAGCGCGCCGCCGCTGGAGTAGGCACGGTTCAGCATGATCCCCCAGTTCGCGAAGTTGACGGGCAGGACGCCCAGATAGAACAGGGCGACCGAGCCGAAGATCACGCCACGGGCCGTGTTCACGAAGCTGATCAACACGAACGGCATGATGTTCGGCAGGATGTCGTCGAGGATGATCTCGTGGAGCGGCCGGTTCATGATCCGGGAGGCCTCGACGTAGGACTTGTCCCGGAGTTCGAGCACCTGTGAGCGGATCTGTCTGGCGAGGCCCGCCCATGCGTTGATCGCGAGGATGATCCCGATGAGGTACGGACTCTTGGGCTCGAACAGTACGAGGACGATGATGATCAACGGCAGCCCGGGGATCGTCATCGCGATGTCTGTGAGTGTCGTGATCACCGTATCGACGAGCCCACCCTTGTACCCGGAGATCGTCCCGAGCGCCGTGGCGATGACCGTCGAGAAGACGGCTCCGGCCAGTATCATCTGTAGCATCGGGGGCGTCGCCTCGACGAGTTTGGCGAGGAGACTCTCACCCGACCCGTTCGTCCCGAGCGGGTAGGCGGCATCTTCGAAGGGGGATGCGTTGACTGGTCCATCTTGCATTGTCGGCTCATCGACGAGCCGGACGCCGACGGTGCCGACGAAGACGTAAAGCAGGATGATGAGCGTCCCGATCCGCGTCCGCCAGTCGCTCCAGATCACTCGCAGCGGTGTGAGCAGGAGTCGGTCCAACCGCTCGCGATACAGTTCCTTCCGGCTTCGCGTGACGCCAGCCGGTTTCTGGTCCGCAGATCCGAACGTCGTAGTGTCTTCTGACATCTGTGATCACCTCAGTACGATTCACCGGATCCTTCCCCGGCAACGCGGGGATCGATCTTGCCGTAGGTCAGGTCGGCGAACAACACTGCAGAGACGACGGCCACCGTGATGACGATGAAGATCCCCATCATCAGCGGGTAGTCACGGCCGTTGATCGCGCCCAGGAGGTAATAGCCGAGTCCGGGGTAGGCGAAGATCTCCTCCAGCACGATCGAGCCGCCGAACATGAACCCGATCGAGATCAGGAACTGGGTGTAGAGTGGCAAGACTGCGTTGCGACCGACGTACCGGACGGCGATCCGTCGTCCAGGCACACCCCGGAGATGTGCGACCCGGATGTATTCTTCGCCGATCTCCTTGATCGCGTTCCCGCGCATCCCGAGGGCGATCCCACCGAACCCGGTAATGACCAGCGATGCGATGGGCAAGGTTGCGTGATAGAAAACGGAGTGGATGTACGCGACGTTGAATCCTGACTCGAGTCCGGGGGTTACGTTCCCTCCCTGCGGGAACCACGCCAGCTGGATCGCGACGACGTACAGGAACAGGAGCGCGGCGACGAAGTACGGGACCGAGTTCAGGAACATCGACACGCCGGTCCAGCCCGTATCAAACCACGACCCTTCCCTGTACGCCATGAGCGCGCCGAGGACGATCCCCAGACCGAACGTCAGGATGATCGCGACCGAGAGGACGAACAGCGTCCAGGGCGCGGCTTTGACGATGATCTCGGCGACACTCCCGGATTGCTGGAGTGACTCCCCGAAGTCGCCCTGGGCGACGTTGCCCAGATACAGCAGCAGTTGCTCCCAGATCGGTTTGTCCGGATGGAGGTTCAGGTAGTCCGCGGCGTAGCTGTTGAGTTGCTGCATGCTGATCTCACTCGAGCGGGACTTCATCAGCTCCGCCCGGAGATAGTCGATCGGTCCGCCGGGCATCAATCGGATCAGGAAGAACGTGAGGACGATCACGGAGACGACCGTCACGACGGCCTGCCCTGTTCGTCTGACTATGTATCTCATGCGTTGAGCCAAATAGTGGTGTGTGCGATTTGTATGTTATCATCCCGCCCGATCGGACGGGACTGCGTTACCGAAAGTCGCGCTCGCGTTAGCGCGCGTCGTCTTCGTCTCTGGCACCCATCAGGCCCTTCCGCGGGAACCACCACTGGGGCCACTTGGCCTGCCAGACCGGGTCGTCGAGATCCGGTTCCCAGTACCAGTCGTCGTCGGTCATCCAGAGGACGTCGTTGATCTCGGTGACCGGCAACATCGGGAGGTTCTGGTTGACGACCCAGGCGAGCTGGTCGACGTACTCCGTCTGCTCCTCGGGCCCGGCGACCCGGAGATCGGCCATCAGCTCCTGGACGTTCCAGTCCTGGAGGTCGCCGTCAGGTTCGCCGAAGGGGGGTGCCTGAACCGTCCCGTCGGACATGTCGATGTTCATGAACTGGTTGTCGACGTTCCAGTACATGTTGTTGGTGTAGTAGGGGTGTGGGTTCTGAAGCGTCCAGCCGGTCGAGGCGGCGACGTAGTCGCCCTGGAGATAGCGATTGCCCCAGTAGGCCGTCGAGTCGACCATGTCAAGCGAGGCAGTGACCCCGTTCGACTGCAGACTGGAGACGGCCGCCCGGTAGACCGGGTTCCAGTCAGTGTAGTCCGAGGGTGTCGTCAGCGGCACTTCGAAGAGGTCGCCGTCCGGCGTCAACCAGTTCCCGTTGGACAGTTCGAAGCCTTCCTCCCGGAGTAGTCGCGCACCGCGGTCGGGGTCCCGATACCGGTGAAGCGCGCTCGCGGCCTCGTCGCTGACCCAGTTCTGCCAGCGATCCGACGCGGAGTTGTCGCGGGCGATGTTGCCGACCAGGCCGGCCGGTGCCTCGACAGGTTGGCCGAACTGACCGTAGTTTCTGGCCGCGAGGCCCCGATCGATGAACTCGGCGAGCGCCTGCCGGACGCGAACCCGTCCGAGGTACTCGTGGTCGTTGTTGAACGGGATCGACAGTCCCCACAGTGCCGGTAGTTGCTGGGTGAGGAGGCCGTCCTTTTTCTGGGCCTGGTTGAGGACCGCCTCTGGGGGCGTGTAGTTGCGGTTCATGTCCGTCGGCCCGTCCGGAACCATCCCGAGCACGACGCTGGCCGGGTCAGTCGAAACCCGCCGGACGTCCCAGTAATCGAAGTTGATCCGATCCGCGTGCGGGTGGTCCTCGTACAGCGACATCCGGAGCCGGTTGGTCGTCACCTCCTCGAACTGGAAGAGGCCGTTACCGAAGGGCTCGTCGATCTCCTCGTTTTGCATCTGGTTTCGGGCCTCGACCATCGCCTCGTTGGTCGTCGCGTCCTCCCACATGTCGACGTACTTGCCGTACAGCCGGGCGGGCGTGTCGATCCACAGGTTGTTGAGCGACTGCTGGAAGATGTCGCGGTTGATCGACCCGTTGAGCGTCAACTCGAGACGCTGATCGCCGGCCACTTCGAGATCAGTGAAGTGGTTCGAGACGCCGGCACCGTTGAGGTCCAGCGTGACGAACTTTGCCTTGAGGTCCTCACCGGTGACGGGGTCGCCGTTGTGCCAGGTGAGACCGTCCATGACCGTGAAGACCACTCGCTCCTCGTCGGGTGCCCACTCGTCGAACTGCAGGCCCCACTCCTCGTAGTCCCCAGTCGGGATATGATACCGCTGGAGATACTCGAACATCATCGGGTGGTGGAACCCCTGAGAGAGATGCAAGTGGTTGAAGTGGTAGTTCGTCAGGTCGTCCGTCGTGGCGTTGGCGAAGGCGTTGTCCGCGGGGGTAAACTCCTCCGCGACGGTGGTCTCGTCCCCACCGTTGCCACCGTTTTCGTCACCGTTGCCGCCGTTGCCGCCGTTGCCGCCGTTGCCGGTGTCGGTGTCCCCGGGCGTGTCTGTCTCGTCCCCGGCACAGCCGGCGATACTAACGATGCTGCCGCCGGCTCCCAGCATTCCTGCCCGACGCAGGATCTCTCGTCGACGGATCGACTCGCGAGTCCGGTCACTAGCATCCGAATTCGATGCCATGTGTGAAGGTCCTCACAATAGGCAATAAAAGTTTTGGTAAATTATACTGAGCGAACCGCCCGATCTGCCCCGGATCAGGATTCCCGAATCCAGACGGCCATCGCGCCGGGTTGGCGGTTGTCCCAGGCGTAGTAGGGCACGGCGGTGATCGGCGCGGCGGTCTCTGTCGTTTCCTCGGCCGGCCGGTAGAGTTCCGCATGCCAGCCATCCATCGAGGGCACCGAGGCTTCGCCGTCGAGGGCAGTTACCCCACCAAGCAGTTCCTCGCGATAGGTCGCTTCGAAGTCGCTCGTGGGGTCGATGGCGTACTGATGGAGCGGGCGATCGTGATCGACGCCTTCGAGCGCGTACACCAGCGGCCCGCGCGTCAGTGCCACCCTGCCCGCATCGGCCGCGACGGCGGGGTGGGCTTGGAGTATCTCGACGGACTGGTCGAACGCGACGGTAATCTCGTCGTCGTCCCACTCCCGATCGAGCGTGACGTACGTCGGTGCGTCGTCGGTGACGCCGGTGGTGTCGACTGACTCGCCGTCGGCCGCGATCGAGACGCCGTCGGCCCAGCCGGGCACCCGCAGGCGGAGTTCGAACGCGGCGGGCTCCGCGGCGTCGACGTCGATCGTGACAGTGCCGTCCCACGGCAGGTCCGAATCTTGGGTCACCGTGACTCCGGTCCCCTCGATCGAAAGCTCGGCCGACCCGCCGACGTACTGGTTGACGGACAGTCCCTCGTCGTCGGCCGCGTAGATGTAGCGTTCGAGCGACGCGAGCAGGCGTGCGAGGTTGGGCGGACAACAGGCACACTCGAACCACCCTTCCCGGTGGCGATCACCGTCACTTGCGAGTGGGTTGTCGTAGAAGAACTCGGTCCCATCAAGGGAGACACCCGGCAATACCGCGTTGTAGAGCGTCCACTCGATCAGGTCGGTGTATTTCGCGTCGCCCGTCGCCTCGAAGAGCCGCTGGTTCCAGAAGACGCTCCCGATCGCCGCGCAGGTTTCGGCGTAGGCGGTGTCGTTCGGCAGGTGGTAATCTCGGGTGAAACGCTCACCGGGATGCTGGGAGCCGATCCCGCCCGTGAGGTACATACGCGTTTCCGTCATGTTCCGCCACAGACGGTCGAGGTGGGCGAGCAGTTCCTCGTCGTCCGTCTCGGCGGCGACGTCGGTGGCCCCGGCGAAGTAGTACATCGCCCGGACGGCGTGGCCCTCGACGGCGTCCTGTTCGCGCAGGGGTGCGTGTGCCTGGTTGTAACTCGCGTCGAACGGCTCGACCTCCGCGCCGTCTCCGTCGTCTTCGTCCCCGTTGTCGTCGCCGTCTCCGTCGTCCTCGTCATCCCCATCCTCCTCATCGCCGTCGTCGTCCTCCCACTGATCGAGCGTGGCGATCTCGTCGCGATGCTCGTCTTCCCACTCGAAACGGTCGGTGTTCCCACGAACGTCCACGAAATACGCGGCGAGATCGCGATACCGGTTCTCGCCGGTCACGTCGGCGAGTCGGAGCAGGGCGAGTTCGATCTCCTGGTGGCCCGGCGCGCCGTCGATCTCGTCACCGAACGTCCGATCGACGTGATCGGCGAAGTCCGTCGCCACGTCGAGCAACGACTCCTTGCCGGTCGCCCGGTAGTGGGCGACAGCGGCCTCGATCAGGTGGCCGCCACAGTACAGCTCGTGCATCGTGTTGAGGTTGGTCCAGCGCTGCTCGGGTGCCTCAAGGGCGAAGTAGGTGTTGAGATACCCGTCGTCTTCCTGGGCGTCGGCGATCAACGCGATCACCTCGTCGACCCGTTCGTCGAGTTCGGGATCGTCGCGAGACGTGAGGACGTAACTCGCCGCCTCGATCCACTTGTAGGCGTCCGAATCCTGGAACCACATGCCGTTGTGATCTCCCCGTTCCCCCGCGCCCGCCCGCCGGAAGTTCTCCAGCGTTCCTGCGGCGTTGAGTTGCTGGTACTGGTACTCGATGGTCTCCGTCCGGTTGACCTCGCGACGAGGGGCCCAGAAATCGTCGTCGATGGTCACGTCACCGATCGAAAGGTGCTCTCGATGTTCGGGCATCACCGACACCTGTGACGGATGCGACCATAAACGCTTCCGTCCGAACGTGACCTCCCGACGGAGACCGGGTCGTGAAAACGGCTCAGCCGTCGAGTTCGAGTTCGTCGAGCCCGTAACTGATCTCGAGTCGGTCAGGGCCGACGTACGTACTCGACATCGCCAACAGTTGGTGTCCGTCGGGGGAGGGAAGCAGCGGCGTCGTCCAGGCGACCATCTGGTAGCCGACGTCGAGTTCGTCGGCGTAGGCGAGCGGCGACGGGACTGTCGTCCAGTCGGAAAGCGATTCGAAGTCCTGGGTGGCCAGCAGGACGTCGCCGCTTCCCGGTGCCTGCTCGCGGTTCTCGTCCCGCAGCGTCTTCGCCGAGACCAGCAGCGTGCCGTCGTCGCCGCCCGCCGGCGTCCACGTGACGTACGGCCCGTTACAGCCCTGATACCCCGCTGCAGTCATCACTGGCGATCCCACGTCCGCCGGATCGCCCCACGATCGGCCGTCCGGTGAGGTCATCGCGAAGATCCCCCCCTCGTGGGTCGGACCGACGATCTCGAAGACCATCACGTATCGCCCGTCGTGAAGGCGGGCCACGACCGGCATCCCGGGCCGGTCCTGGCCGTTCGGGATCGCGGCGTCGAACACTTCCTCGCCCCAGGTCTGCCCGCCGTCTTCGGAGACGCGATGGCCGATCAACTGGTTGTAGCCGTCCTCGCGATGGCGCTCGTCGGCGAAGTAGATCACGAGGTTATCGTCCGGGTCGAGTGCGAAGTCGGGTTCCCAGACCGGCGTCGATCCCGCCTGTGGAACCGCCCGCCCGCCCTCGGCGACGGTACTGACGTACTCCCAGGTCTGACCCCGGTCCTCGCTGGCGTAGACGTCGATGCTCGTCCGGGAGAGGTCGTCGGGGATCGAGTTGCCGGCGGCGAGGATCGTCCCGGCCGACCACGGCCCGACCTCGACCGGGAGTTCGAACAGCGTCGGCTGGTAGCGCAACCCCCAGTCGTTCTCGGTGTCGTGGATCTCGGAACATTTCGTCCACGTCTCGCCGCCGTCAGTGCTTCGGTAGACCGGAAAGAACGGCTGGGCCGCGTTTTCGGAATCCGTGCTCCAGTAGTGTTCGAACGTCGCGAGCAGGACGTCCCCGTCCGCGTCGGCGTGGGCCAGCCGTTCGACTCTCGGGTACATCGCGCCCGGTTCGGGCGTCCCCTCAGGCGGTCGATACAGCGTCTGCCCGTCAGTTCGAGCCGAGGGGGACAGTGTGCTGTCCGCGCGTTCGCCCCCGACCATCACGAACACCCCGGGGCAGCCATATGGTTTCCACGGATCGAAACGACAGAGTCTGGATTACGGGCGACCGTCCAGCGAACCATATTGCTGCCAACTGTCTCCACCTACATATGATCTACGGTGAACAGTTCCCCGTCACACGAAGGAGTCCACGGTCAATCGACGGTCACTCGCACGACTGAATACGGGGAGAGCGACAGCGTGACCGCCGTGTCGTCGACGGGGAGGTCCTCGTGGGTTGGCGTGATCCGATCCGGCCGCTCGATAGTGTTCTCGGCGTGCATGGAGGCGGCGGTGAGCGTCTCGACGGCGACCGACTCGGCGTCCGCGAACAGGTCCCCACCGTCGATCGTGACCTCGATCGGGCCCGTGCCGGCGTCACGATGCGTGAGCACGAGGGCGACGTCGTGGTCGTCGGCGTCGACCACCGCGACGGCGTCGACGATCGGTTCGTCCGCGACTGGCTGTAACTCGCCGAACCACTGACTGGTGTCCGTCCCGAAGGCCGTCTCGGTCGAGAACGTGCCGGACGTGAGTTCGACGCCGATCGGCGTCCCGCCGATCAGCCCCATCTCGAGTTTCCGGCCGTAGAGACACGGGTCGGCCCAGGTGCGGGCCTTCCGGTGGCGGACACCCCCACCGTGGTTGCCGACGCCGGAGTGGGTCACCATCCGGACGTCGCCGTCCCGGATGCACTGGGCGCGGACCGTCGCGTCGAAGACTGCCTCCGTGATGGAGTGACTGTTCGGCAGCGTCTCGGCGGAGAGGGTGTCCGCATCGCCCGTGGCGATCGGGTCACCGTCTGTCGTCGGAGTCGCCTCGGCCGCCCCGTCCCCCTCGTCGAAGCGGGTGAACAGCTGGAGTTCCGTGATCGCCAGTCGCGGGTCGACCCCGGCGTCCCGACAGTCGGCGGCGACGTCCCGGTACTCCTCGCCCAGTTGCGAGGCGAGACCGGTGTGCGCGTTGAACAGTTCCACCGGGTCGGTGCCGGCGTCCGCGTGACACTCGATCAGGACGTGGTCGGTGAGCCACTCGTTGCCCTCGAGCGTCTCGACCGTCGGGTCGTTCCAGTCGGTGAGGCGGTTACCCGTCGCCATGAGCTCGATCGAGTCGTCGACGGCAGTCATGGCCGCCCGGAACCGGTCGAATCGATCGGCGTAGCCACCCGGTGTCGACCACGTGATCTGCCACTCGCCGTAGATCTCGTTGCCGATCTCCCAGTAGGTGACGTCGTAGGGTTCGGGGTGGCCGTGCTCGGCCCGGAGCGCCCCCATGTCGGTGTCGGTCGAGCCGTTGCAGTACTCGACCCATTTCGCCGCCTCCTCGGGGGTTCCGTCGCCGGCATTGACGCAGATCACCGGTTCGGCGTCGATCACGTCACAGAACTGGAGGAACTCGTCGGTCCCGAAGAGGTTGGTCTCGATGGCGTCCCACGCCGGGTTCGGCCGCGTCGGTCGGTCCTCGACCGGCCCGATCCCGTCTTCCCAGTGATACCCCGAGGCGAAGTTCCCGCCAGGCCACCGAAAGAGCGGGAGTCCGTCGAGTAACTCGGCCAGTTCCGGGTCGGCGGTGCCGACGTGGTCGTCCGGATAGACCAGCACACGGTCGAGGACGATGTTTGCCTCGCCGGTCGCCGTGACACTGACGCCGAGGAGTGCGTCGTCGGGCACCGACGCCGGCACGTCGAGGGTGAACGAGACCGTCTCGAAATCGGGGCCGGCGGTGACGGTCGTCTCCGTGACCGGATCGCCGAGAGTGCCGTCGTCCGCGACCGGGCCGTGGAGGGCGATCCTGAGGTCAGTATCGCTGCTCGCCCGGATTGTGGTCTTCCCCTCGAACGTGCGCGTGCGATGAAGCGGGAAGTGACACCACTGGGCGATCCCGGCGAGTTCGCCGTCCCCATCGACTTCGATCCGCTGTGCCCGGTCGTCGGCCGTGCCGACGTCCGGGCTCGTCGTGACGCCGTCCCCATAGGGGAACCAGAAGAGTGCCGTCCCATCGTGGTAGGCCGCCCGAAGGCGGTCGGCCCCGGGGAGATCGTGGGTCTCGACGTACGTCTCGATCCGGTCGTCGATCTCGGCGGGATCGTGGACGCCGCCGCGACCGCCGTCGGCACCGAACCGGCGGTCCTGGAACTTCCAGGAACCCAGCGTCGGGTTGAACAGCGTCTGCGCTTCGAGGATATTCGAGACGTTCTGAGGCGAGTAGAGGTGTTCGCCGAACTTGCCGAAGAGTTCGGCGTCGACTGTCCGGTCTGACCTCGTCTCCGGGTCGAGCCGGACCGTCGCTCGCCGGGCGATATCGCTTTCGGTGTGAGTAAGCAGGCGCGTCATCGACTCACGGAGACGTGAGTCACGGGGAGTATATAAGTGTGGGGCCCTGCTCAGGACTCGACAGTCAGGCGCACCACGGAACTGGCGGGAACGCTGACGTCGAAGCTCCCGTCGCCGTGGTTCTCGACGTCGATCGACGACGGCTCGAAGCTCGCGGCGTTGTCCTTCGTCGAATACTCCGCGACCTCCTTGCCGGCGAAAAGCACCGACGCAGAGTCGACCGTGGCGTCCTCGACGTCCATCGCGACGGTCGTCGAACTCACGGCGTCGAGCGCACGGTTCGAGAGCGTGATCGTCACGCGCTCGTCGGTCTCGGAGGCCGACGCGCTCACGAGCGGCACGTCGTGGGTGTCCTGTGGGCCGAACTCGTCGCTCCGGCTCTCGACGGTGTGGACGTCCGCCTCGACGGTCGTCCGGAGCGCTGTTGCCCCCATGTGAGCCTTGTAGAGGTCGAACACCTGGTAGGTCGGGGTCGGCCAGGCGGCCTCCTCGTCGGTCTGGACGAGACACTGGAGGACGTTGATCGTCTGGGCGATGTTCGCCATCGCGACCACGTCGGCGCGTTCGTTGAGGTCGTCGAGGACGCTCGCGGCGGCGAGGGCGTCACGGACCGTGTTCTCCTGTTCGAGCCCGTTGGCGAAGACGGCCTCGGGGTGCCAGACGCCCCACTCGTCGACGATGACGCCGGCGTTCGAGCCGGGGGCGAACATTGCTAAGGCCTCAGCCGCGCGGTCGACGTCCTCGCCGATCCGGGCCGCCCGCGCCAGCATGCGGTAGTACTGCTCGGTCGAGAAGTCCGTGTCGCCGCCGGCGTAGTAGTACCGATGGACCGAGAGGTGATCGAGGAGGTCGTAGACGCTGCCCTGCCCGAAGGAGACGCACTTCTCCAGGTGTTCGAGGAACTGACGGTTCCAGTCGTCGGTCACGTGGCCACACGCCACCAGCTCCATCGAGCCGTCGCTCATCACGCGGTCGAAGCCCTTGAGGTAGTTCGCGAAGCGGCGGTACTCCTCGGCGTACAGTTGGGGACTGTAGCGCCCGCCACACCCCCAGTTCTCGTTGCCGACCCCCCAGTACGTGACGTCGTGTGGTTCCTCGCTGCCGTTTTCGGCACGGAGCCGTGTCATCTCCGTGTCGCCGTCGTAGTTGCAGTACTCGGCCCAGTCGACCCCCTCCTCGGGGTCGCCCGAGCCGACGTTGACCGCGAGGTACGGCTCGGCATCGAGCAGGTCACACAGTCGCATGAACTCCTCCGTCCCGAAGGTGTTGGGCTCCTCGGGGCGGTTCTCCCGCCCCTGTGCCCACCACATGTTCCGCTGGCGGGGACGCTCCGCACGCGGACCGAGTCCGTCCTTCCAGTGGTAGTCGTCGGCGAAACATCCGCCCGGCCACCGGATCACCGGCGCGTCGAGGTTCCGGAGTAATTCGACCGTATCCAGCCGGATACCGTCCGCGGTCGGCACGCGGTCGTCCTCACCGACCCAGACCCCACCGTAGATACATCGCCCGAGATGCTCGGTCAGGTGGCCGTAAACGTTGGGGTCGATCCGGTCGATCGGGGCGTGCCGCGAGACGTGGATAGCTGCGTTCATACCCCAGGCGTGTCGCCAGAGACCCATATAGATATGGACTCCCGCTGTCGAAAACCGACGGACGCGCAACGCGCGTCGACCGGCACATCGATGGTGGTGTGCGGACGGAAGAATAGCCGACGGTGGTGCGCGTCCGGAAGAACAATCGACGGTGGTGCGCGGCCCGAAAGGTGGTAGATCCCGTCCGAAAGTGCCGACGGGCAGTTACGCCGCGAACGTGAGTCCGACGACGGCGCTCTCGGGGACGGCGACCTCGAAGGTCCCGTCGCCGTTGTCCGCGACGTCGACGTCGTCGGGCGTGAACACGTCGGCGTTGTCCTTCCGTGAGTACTCCTCGACCGCGTTGTCGGCGAACAGCACCTCGCTATCGACGACCGACGCGCTCTCCTCGTCCAGCGAGACAGTGACGTCCTCGCTCTCGAGTGCGCGGTTCGACAGCGTCACGAACACCTCGCCGTCGTGGGCGGACGCCGAAGCGCTCACGAGCGGCACGTCGAACGGTTCGTCCTCGACTTCGTGCTCGTCGGTTTCGACGACCGTGTCGAGCGCCGTGCCGCCGGCGTGGTTCTCGTAGAGATCGAACACCTGGTAGGTCGGGGTCGGCCAGGCGGTCTCTTCGTCGGTCTGGACGAGACACTGGAGGACGTTCACGGTCTGGGCGATGTTCGCCATCGCGACGACATCGGCCCGGTCGTGGAGGTCGTCGAAAACGCCGGCCGCGGAGATGGCGTCACGGACGGTGTTCTCCTGTTCGAGGCCGTTCGTGTTGGTCGCCTCGGGATGCCAGACGCCCCACTCGTCGACGATGATGCTGATGTCTGACTCGGGCGCGTACGTCGACAGGGCGTCGACGGCGTCGTCGACGTCTCCGGCGACCTTTCGGGAGCGCGCGAGCAATCGGAAGTACTCCTCGTCGTCGAAGTCCGTGTCGCTGCCGGCCTCGTAGTAGCGATGGACCGACATGTGATCCATCAGGTCGTAGGGCCCCTGGATGAACTCCGCACACTCGTCGAGCGCGTCGAGGAACTTCCGGTTCCAGTCCTCGTTGATGTGCCCGACCGAAACCAGATCCACGTCCCGCTCGCTCAGCATGCCGTCGACGCTCCGGAGGTAGGTGGCGTAGCGACGGAACTGCTCGGCGTACTCCTCGGGGCTCAGGCGGCCACCGCAGCCCCAGTTCTCGTTGCCGACGCCCCAGAACTTCACGTCGTGGGGCTCCTCGCTCCCGTTTGCTTCACGGCGGTTCGCGAGTTCGGTGTCGCCGTCGTAGTTGCAGTACTCGAGCCAGTCGGCCGCCTCGCCGGGCGACCCGCTACCGACGTTGGCTGCGAGATACGGTTCGGTGTCGAGGAGATCGCAGACGTGCATGAACTCCTCCGTTCCGAAGGTGTTGGGCTCCTCGGGGACGTCCTCACGTCCCTGCGTCCAGAAGGCGTTGCGCCGGGTCGGCCGCTCCTCGCGCGGGCCGATCCCGTCCTTCCAGTGGTAGTCGTCGGCGAAACACCCGCCCGGCCATCGCAGGACAGGCATCTCCAGATCCGCAAGGAGTTCGACGGTGTCCATCCGAACCCCGTCCTCGGTGGGGACGCGGTCGTCCTCGCCGACCCACAGCCCACCGTAGATGCAGCGCCCGAGGTGCTCGGCGAAGTGGCCGTAGACGTTCGGGTTGATTGTATCGATCGGCTCGTGCTGATGGACGTGTATTTCTGAGCCCATAGGTTCACCGAGCGGCTAACAATTATTTATAAATTTTGGTCCGGCGGACAATATCACGGGATCAGTACTCGACGGCTACTCGCCGAAGCTGGCGGACAGCCTACAATCGAACGACGAACCCGCCGTTTTCCGCGACGGGAACGGAAAGCGTCTCGCCGGGAGTGACTTCCTGTGCGTACGCCTCGAGACTCGACCCGCCCGCGGCGTCGGTCGTGACAGTCGCCGTCGTGGGCGCGTCGAGGAAATCAAGATCGACGGCGACCGTCCGGGCGGGACCGGCGGTGATCGACCCGACGAACCACGCTTCGCCACGTCGACGGGCGATCGTCGCCTGGCTTCCGGGACGGCCGCCGAGGAACCGCGTCTCGTCCCAGGCTGCGGGGACGGCTTCGAGGACGTCCTCCGCGAGTGGGTACTCGGCGTAGGTTTCGATGCTATCGGCGAAGTGCTGGAGGCCCGACTCGTAGACGACCGACAGCGCGAGTTCGTGGCCCACCGAGGTCAGCCGTCGGTCCGCCGAGAACGTCACCGGCGTGTAGTCCATCGGGCCCACGACGTTGCGGGTGAACGGGAGGATCGTGTTGTGTTCGGGCGTGTTCGTGTCCCACTTGTAGTACTCCGCGCCGCGGACACCCTCGTAGGTCAAGATGTTCGGGAAGCGCCGCCGTAGCCCCGTCGGGACGGCCGAGCCGTGGAAGTTGACCGTGAGTTCGTATTCGGCGGCGTCGCCGGCCAGATCAGTGTAGAACTGCATCCGTCCCTGATCGTCTGAGTCCATGAAGTCGACCTTGATCCCGGCGACGCCCCACTCGCTCCACTGCGCGAGACGCTGCTCGCGCTTGGACTCGGTGTTCAGATCGATGAAATTGGCCCAGACTTCGATCCCGACACCGCGTTCGTCGGCGTATTCGACCAGATCCGGTAGCCACGCTTCGTCCCACCCCGCGTCGACAAGGACGTACTCCCAGCCGCGGGCGGCGGCATAGTCGACGTATTCCTTCTGGGTCTGGAAATCGCGGACTTGCGATCCGCTGGACCACCACGACCACGCGACGCGACCCGGCTCGACCCACTCGGGGTCGAACGCCGGGCCCTCGAGGAGGTCGGTCGGCAGCGTCGACTCGACGACGGTCGCGAGATCCCCAACGATCGCGACCCGCCACGGCGAGGTGACGGGATCGTGGCCCCAGACGTGCGAGGTGGGACTCGCCTCCGGGAACGCGATGTCGACCCCACCGTTGGCGTCGGTGAGCCGGCCAGCCATCCAGGTGCCGTCGACGCCCGCCTCGGCGATGAGTGCCCAGGACTCGCCGACGCGGAAGAGTCCGGGAAGGTTGTACTCCCCGTCGAGGGCACTCACGGGCGACTGGCGACTGTGACCCTCGTGGTTGGCCTGGTATTCCGAGACCCAGGCGACGGTCCCCGACGGGAACCGGAACCCGGAGTCGTCGCCGGGCAAGAGATACTGGTCGTGGTCGCCCTCGATGTGATACCGGTAGGCGACGCCGTCAGTCGCGACCCGAACCTGGAAGTCGACAGTCCCGCCGTCGCCCTCGAAGGTCAGCGTCGTCTCGGTCGCCCGGTGGTGCGGGGTCGAAGCCTTGCCGTGGACGAGTTCGTACGTCCCCTCGATCGACTCAGTTCGTTCTTCGACGAGTTCGAACTCGGTCGGGAAGTGACCGTACGGCGTTCGAATCCCATAGGGCGAGGGGTCGAGTACGCGACGCCCGTCGTGTTCGAGGCCTAGCGTGCCGTTCGGATCGATCTCGGCGGTGAGTTCGCCGGTCGGATCGGTGATCGAAACCATACCGCCAGTTCAGCGCCATCGGTGATTAATCATTGGGACCCCACGGCGAGATCACGTAAAACGACCCACGGGGCCACGAATACACCCAAAATTATATATAGATAAAGTGAGAGTGATCGCATCGTATGCCAACAGATAGCAGTAATAGTGGCAACGAGCCGGAAGCGAACTCCGTCGACATCTCCCGTCGAACGTTCCTCGCAGCGCAGTCGGCGGTGGCCGCGGGTTCGCTGGTGGGGATCGGATCGGGAACGGCCGCCGGAAAGTCCGAGGGGACGATCCAGAACACTGTCTCGGTCGATACGTCGGAACAGTCCGATCAGGAAGTCGCGGACACGTTGTTCGGTCGGCTCCACGAGTTCTACGGCGACGCGACGATCTATCCGACGGCCTACTCGTGCCACGTCAAGAACCCGACGTTCTATCGGACCAACGACGTGTGGGCCGGGGACTGGGCTGGGGACATGGGGGCCTTCATCAGCGTCGAGCGCGACGACGTCTTGCCGTTCCCGTGGCAGCCGGTCGGGGACGACGGCGTCAGTTTCGAGCACCGAACGGACGGGGCGGGAGTCGCCGGCGGGGCAGTCCCGGACGTCGCCGGAGCGGTCGGCTACCCGCGCATCACGATCGACGGGGAAGACAGCGGCGGCATTCTCCAGAAGACTGTCCTGCCGGACTTCCGGACGCTCGCGTACGACCTCGGAGTGTCCGTCCGCGGGAGCGTCGACGCGGTGACGGTATCGATCACGACGCTCGACGGCGAAACGCTCGCCTCGACGGACGTCTCCGTCTCCGAGGAGTGGACGCGTCACGAGCCGACGCTCGAACTGAGCGAGGCAAGCGGCGACAAGCACAACGGGCCGCTCGGGCTGATCGAACACGAGCACGTCCCGTACGGAGAGTATGCCGTCGAATTCACGGCCGACGCGGACGGTCACTTCGACATCGACTTCATCGAGTTCGCCGCCGCCGACGCGATCGAGGGGCCACGGACCGGTGCGCCGTTCAACCCGACGACGGTCCAGTTGCTCCAGGACCAGCACAACACCTGGCTGAAGTGGCCCGGCGGGAACGTCACCAGCCAGTACAACTGGGAGGACGGCATCGGTCCGCTCGAGGAACGGACGCCGCGGTTCAACCACGCGTGGGGTGGCATCCAGCCGAACTACTTCGGGACGGCCGAGTACCTCGAGTTCTGTGCGCTGGCGGAGCAGACGCCGGAGATCACGGTCGGCTGGCACGACAACGCAGCCGAGTGGGCTATGGAGCGCCAGATCCTCCCGGAAGACGCCGCCAACTGGGTCGCGTACGTCAACGGCTCGACTGACACCGAGTACGGCGGTCGCCGGGCCGATCACGGCTACGACGATCCCTGGAACGTCGAACACTGGGGCGTCGGCAACGAGGTCTGGGGCTCCTGGCAGTTCGGCCACACGGCGGATCCGGCCGAGTACGCCACCGGCTCGGACAGCCGGATCGGCTTCGAGACGTACTCCCGGGCGATGCGGGACGTCGACGACTCGATCTCCGTCATCGCCAGCGGGTGGGACCTCGCCGAAGCCACACACAACGACATCCCCTGGAACGAGACGCTGTTCGACGAGTTGGACGACGATCTGCTGGACGGCGTCAACATCCACCGCTACCAGTGGGGGCTCGGAAGCGTCGACGCGGTCAAGTCCTGGAAGGAGGAGAACGACGCCGACAACATCGACTACAACGAAGTACTGGTGATGGCATCGACCCAGCTGGGCAACCAGCTCGAGGAGATCGCCGACATGGCCGAGGAACACGGCCAGGACGACTTCTACATCAACGTCAGCGAACTCGGTATCTTCCCGCAAGTCGACAGCGAGCAAACCGCACCGTATCCCGGTCCGGAGACGATGCCCGGCGGTGCATACGTCGCCGGTGCGCTCAACGCGTTCATCCGGCTGAGCGATACCGTCCGCTGGTCGGCCCAGACGTGGGTGCCGGTCGTCCTGGGTCCGACGTCGGAGTCACCGCTGCGTCCCGACGGTCCGGTGACGGGGTTGTACACGGCATTGTTCAAGAGTGACGCGAACTGGCACTCCGTCGGCGTCAGTTCGAGTGGCGCCAGTCGGGATCTGCCAGACACGGGGCCACGAATCAATCCGGTCCAGGACATGCCTTACGTCGACAGTGCTGCGATGCAGGACGAAGACGGTCAGCTGGCAGTCTTCCTGACCAACCGCAACCTCCGGACCCCGAGCGAGGTCACGGTCGCTATCGGTGACGACTACGCCGGACATTCGGTCGAAGTCGTCACGATGGGGCCTTCGGCGGACGAGCGCCCCCTCCCACATCTCTTCCGGAAATCCTACGAGGCCCCATCGAACATGACGATCAGTCGGATGGCCGAGAACGTCAGCGCGGACGGAACGATGACGATCGAACTCGAGCCGGCCGGCGTCGCGCGGCTGTACGTCAGCGCGGACCCGGACACGGTCAAATCCGTGGGCGATCACGGGGCCTGGGGCGGAATGACCTATCCGGACACCCAACTCCAGACACTGACCGGCGGCGACGGACTGCCGAGAGACCCGAACGGTGACGGACTGCTGACCGACGTGAACGGGGACGGTGACGTCGGTATTGCCGACGTGCGAGCGCTCCTCTGGAACCGGACACACCAGACTGTCACGGACCAGCCCGCGCTGTTCGACTTCGACGACGACGGGACGATATCAGCGGGTGACGTCCTCGCGCTGTTCAGGGACATCTACTAACGGAACCGCTGGGAGGATAGAGAACGGAGATGGGATCGGTCGGCACGACGGGGAAACGAGCGTCCCGGACAGGGATCAGCTTCGACAGCCGTGAACCCGTTGCGGAGCCGGATCGTCGTCGGTGCGATCCTCGCTCCCGTCTTGGGCCTCCCGGTCCGGCTGGCGGCTGCGATCGGCGTCCGACCGGTCGGCGGTTCGCCAGGACACGTCGTTTTCGTGCATGAGTTCCCGGACGTAACTGAGACTGTATTCGACCTCGAACGTGTCCTCGATGTAGCGCTGGACGAGTCGGGGCGTCCACATGAGGGCGTCGTACCCGACAGCGGTCGGCGGTGCGTCCAGAACAGCTTCGAGACGGTTCCGTTCGTCGTCGTTCAGCTTCGATGGACGGCCTGGCCGCTTCTCGTCGTAGATGACGTCCTCGAGCGGTTCCTCCTCGAGGCGCTCGAGGCGTTTGAGCCAGTTGTGGATCGTGGTCCGGGAGACGTCGTACCAGTCCGCGAGCTGGGTCTGTGGAATGCCCTCCTTGTGGTTGATCCCGACCATGATCCGCTGGGTCGCAGTCTTGCCGTCCACCTCCGTGAGATACTGCCGCAGTTCCTCGACCGTCACGTTTTCCGGTCGGACTGTTCGTGCTGCTTGGGACATACTCCCAACCACGGACTGAATATACAATTACTTTTCGATGCCGGCAGTGACTCGTCCGTGACGCGCCGGCATCGCGTGGGTTTGTCCTGACGTGCCGGCATCGTGTGGGTTTGTGTTTCGACGCGCGAGGTGACTTCCGCAGGCCGATTCGGGGGCAGACCCACTGAGAGACCGGAGCGGACGAGACGGAAAGTGTCGCGAGGAACCCGGAGCGATCGGAGCCCACAGCTCGCGGGTCAGTGTTCGAACCCATCGATTGTTTTTTATCTGAAGTCGTCCAATCCCTGTGTGTTCATGTCATCCATCCCGCACGGGACGACGTTCGACGAACTCGAAGTGTGGTTTGTCACGGGCAGTCAGCATCTCTACGGGGACGAAACACTGGAAGTCGTCGACGACCACGCCAGGGAGATCGCTTCGGCACTCGACGACGCCGAACAGATTCCGGTCGACGTCGTGTTCAAGTCAGTACTGACGACCCCCGATGCCATCGAATCGGTCGCCAGGGAGGCAAACGCCGCCGAGAACTGTATCGGGCTCATCACCTGGATGCACACGTTCTCGCCGGCGAAGATGTGGATCCGCGGGTTGCAGGCGCTTTCGGTCCCCTTCGTCCACCTCCACACCCAGTTCAACCGGGAGTTACCGTGGGAGGACATCGATATGGACTTCATGAACGCGAATCAGTCCGCCCACGGCGGGCGGGAGTTCGGCCACATGGCCTCGCGACTCAATCTCGACCGGAAAGTGGTCGTCGGTCACTGGACGGACGACGACGTCCGCGAACAACTCGGGACCTGGAGTCGCGCCGCTGCCGCCCGCCACGAGCTCCGGGGTGCGAAGATCGCGCGATTCGGGGACAATATGCGCGACGTGGCCGTCACGGAGGGCGACAAGGTCGAGGCCGAGATGACGTTCGGGGCGACCGTCAGCGGGTACGGCCTCGGTGACCTCGTCGAGTTCGTCGAGGCCGTCACCGCTACGGAAGTCGACGACCTCCTCGACGAGTACGAGCAGGCGTACGAACTCGCGCCCGAACTCCAGGCTGACGGCGATCGACGTGAGTCGCTCAGAGAGGCAGCACGGATCGAACTCGGGATCGGAGCGTTCCTCGAGGACGGCGAGTTCGTCGGCTTCACCACTACCTTCGAGAACCTGACCGGCCTGGAACAACTCCCGGGACTCGCCGTCCAGCGGCTGATGGCCGACGGCTACGGCTTCGGCCCGGAAGGCGACTGGAAGTCGGCGCTGTTGACCCGGGCGATGAAAGTCATGGGGCAGGGCCTCGACGGCGGCACGTCGCTGATGGAACACTACACGTACGACCTCACCGACGGCGACGAGAAGGTCCTGGGGGCACACATGCTGGAGATCTGTGAATCGATCGCCGGCGAGCAGCCCCGCCTGGAGATCCACCCGCTCGACATCGGCGGGAAGGACGACCCGGTCCGGGCGGTCTTTGACGCGGATACGGGACCGGCGATCAACGCGACGATCGTCGACATGGGCGATCACTTCCGGCTGATCACCAACGACGTCGAGTCGGTCGGGCCGGACGAGCCGTTGCCCGAACTCCCCGTCGCCCGGGCCGTCTGGAAACCCGAGCCCGACTTCGAGACGGCCATCGAAGCGTGGATCCTGGCCGGCGGCGCACATCACACGGGCTACAGCCAGGCCGTGACGAGCGACCACCTCGAAGACTTCGCGGCGATGACCGGGATCGAGCACCTCCACGTCGGCGCGGACACCGACGTCGCGGACGTCAAGAAGGAACTCGCCTGGAACGAGACGCGGTACGGACAGTAGACTCGCTCAGATCTGTTTGTCGGTGCAGCATCGATCCCCGTTTCGGACTATCGCGGCGGTTCGGCGTCTTCGAGCTGATCGAGTGCTTCGAGTGCTTCGAGCGGTTCCCAGTCGCGGCGCAACGCCACGACGAGAAAGAGAATGAACGAAAGCTGGATCACGAGCGTCAGCACGGACACGACGTAGCTCCCGGTCCCGGGTTCCTGGAGCAGAAACAGGAACCCGGTCACGAGCGCCAGAAACGTCATGATGACCAGCAAGAAGCGAAAGACGGTTTTGCTGAGTGACATGGTCCCCACTACAGGTGAGAGCCTCAAAGACGTATCGATGCCTGAGAGTCACTCGTCGATCGAGACTCGATCGCCAGCTGGGATCGAGAAGCGCCGAGCCACTACCGCGGGATCGTGACGCCGACGACGGAGGCCGGCGGTTGCTCGACGACGACCGTGCCCTCGGCAGTGGCCTCGACGGCGATCGACTCGGGTCCGAACGTCTCTGCGTTGTCTTTCGTCGAGTACGCCCGGGGATCGCGGTCCGCGAAGAGCACCGTTCCGGACGCCTCGGCGGCTGCACCACCAGCTTCGATCTCGAGCGTCCGGGTCTCATCGAGGTGTCGGTTCGACGCCGTCACGTACAACTCGTCGTCGTTCAGGGAGGCGGAGGCCGAAACCAGTGGCACGTCGTGGTCCTCGTCGTGGAACACCTTCGTCTCCGTCTCGATGTCGGTCTCGACAGCGGTGTTTCCGGCGTGATCGTTGTACAGATCGAAGACGTGGTAGGTCGGGGTTTTCCAGGCGTCGTCCTCGTCAGTCTCGACGAGACACTGGAGGACGTTCACGGTCTGGGCGATGTTCGCCATCGAGACGACGTCGGCGCGGTCGTGCATGATGTCGAACGCGCCGGCGGCCGTCAGCGCGTCACGGACCGTGTTGGCCTGCTCGAGACCGTTGTCGGGGGTGGCTTCCGGATGCCAGACGCCCCACTCGTCGACGATGATGCCGACCTCGCCTGCCGGCACGTACTCGGCGAGCGTCGATGCGGCCCGATCGATGTCGCCGGCGAGTTTCCGCGCCCGGGCGAAGATCCGGTAGTACTGTTCGTCGCTGAACTCGGTGTCGCCGCCGGCCTGATAGTAGCGGTGGACGGAGAAGTGATCCATCAGTTCCGCGGGCGCACCCATCCCGAGGAAGGAGCCGGGGCCGAACTCCATCCCGGCGTTGAGCTGGTCGAGGAACGTCCGGTTCCAGTCGTCGGTGAGGTGCCCGCAGGCGATGAACTCGGCGTCAGTCCCATCAGGCGCGAGATGGTTTCGGAAGCCACGGAGGTAGTTCGCAAAGCGGCGGTACTCGTCGCCGTACTCCGCCGGCGCGAAGCGCCCGCCACACCCCCAGTTCTCGTTGCCGATCCCCCAGTATTTCACGCCGTAGGGTTCGGGATGACCGTTCTCGGCACGCCGACGGGTGAGGTCGGTCTCCTCGTCGAAGTTGCAGTACTCGATCCAGTCGAGGGCCTCCTCGGGTGTCGAAGAGCCGACGTTGACGGCGAGATACGGCTCGGCGGAGAGCAGCTCACACAGCCGTAGAAACTCGTCGGTGCCGAAGTCGTTCGGTTCGACGAAGGCCTCTTCCCGGCCCTGTGCCCACCAGAGGTTCCGCTGGGTGGGTCGCTCCTCGCGTGGCCCGACGCCGTCCTTCCAGTGATAGTCGTCGGCGAAACACCCGCCCGGCCACCGGAGTACCGGGATGTCGAGTTCCTCGAGGAGTGCCACCGTATCCATCCGGATGCCGTCTTCGGTGGGGACACGGTCGTCCTCCCCGACCCACAGGCCGCCGTAGATACACCGTCCAAGGTGTTCGGCAAAGTGTCCATAGAGCTGTTCGTCGATCCGATCGATAGAATCCTGTCTCCTGACCGTGACTGTCGAGGACATACGAGCAAGGTTTTGAATACAACTATATAATTATTACGGAGAAAGCGACCAATTGCGGCCTGATCAGACGGTGAGAACAGCGAGAGTACTGTTCAACGCGAATCCAAAATAGTAATTTAACGAGTTCGTCGACCGGCTGTCGATTCCCGGGCAAGGAAAGTGAAGGAGCGCCACCGGGACCACAAGAGGGAGAGAGAACTGAGTCGGGACGTTCCGTGACACACTGGCCCAAGCGCTCCGGGAACCGTTCGGAATATCGGACGGAGGACCGCCGGTTCACGCCACGAGCGCCAGCACCGACAGAACCCCGGTCGCTCTCCTCTCGCGGAGACGGTGACAGCCGAAGAGAACACACGGGAAACAACGTGAACACCGTCTGGAGAACGTGTGTCTCGGGTACTCGGCCCGGCAGGCTGACCCGGTTGGCGATAGAAAATGATTGAACATTCGGGAGAACAGTCCCGCCTGGGGCAACCCACCAGCGAGAGGACGATGACAGGCCGCGTGTACTGTGACCGCTCGTCATAGCAATCGTCGCCATCGAACAAATCCACGATAGCAGAGCGGATCTCCCGTTGAACGGCAGATCCGGGTGGCGGAATCACTGTCTCAACGGGCGCAGATCTCGGTGTTTACTTACTTTTCGACGCCGTGAAGAAGTATGTCTTCACGGAATTTCCTTGCATCAAAAATGTCCGAAATTAACTGGAGAGACGCCAGGTGTATAATTATTTTTCAGGATAGATCTGGAGGAGCCAGCCAGACGAGCCATCGAACGCGCTGCAGAATTCTAACTTAACACGCCGACCGTCGTTGCGAAGTCGTGCGATCGGCGACGAAAACGCGGCATGTGACGAAATCCAGGACGAGTCGAAAGTAGCCATCGGTTCGGTCAAAGATGACATTGAACACACGGTACAGGCCAACGACTATGTCCCGATCGCTGGCCGGTCCGAATCAGGTGACACCGCCGCCTCCCGTGTGCCAGACCCCGGACACTGATCGAACACGGTGTTCGCAATTGCCCACAGATCGACCAACGACCCAGTAGTCTATGACATACGTACGAGTGTAACGGCAACCGTCGCATCAGTTGTCATCGGCACGTGTCGGCGATCACCACACGAAGGCATGGCGGTAAGAGGAATCACGTTCAGCTGCTACCGTCTCACAGACGTGATCGAACGACGGGAGAAGTGCTCTAGCCGAATTGGCGCTGAGAATTACAGGCATGCGACTGTAATGAATACGGCGGTCAGACACGTTCGACGGGAACGCATTTACACCGGGAAGGCGTGGCCATCCGTATGGCCGAGCACGGAAGCGACGACCGAACGGCGGACGAGAAGCGGCCACGGAGCAAGGTCGCGCGAGTCATCGACACCTACGACCTCGATATCGGGGAGGAACTGCAACGCCGGTGGCTCGCCACCGACGAGACCGGGATGAGTCTCCGGGAGCTGGCAGCGTACTTCGATCAGGCAGTCCTCGAGGCGGCGATCGAACAGAGTGACTTGAGCGCCCTCGACGTCGATATCGAGGGACTCTACGAGCAGTTGACCGACGACGACGTGAGTGCGGGGGTCCGGACGCGCGCACAGCGGCGCCTCGAACGGAACGGCGTGGACGTCGAATCGCTGCGGAGCGACTTCGTGACGCATCAAGCGATACACACGTATCTCCGGGAGTACCGTGACGTCCAGCAACCGGATCCAACGCCCGAGCAACGGCGTGAATCGACGATCGAACGCATCCAGAAGCTCCAGGACCGGACGGCTGCCGTGACCCAGGATGCGGTCGAAGGGTTACAACGGGCGGAGCTGGTCCCCGACGGCGACGTCGAAGTCGTCGTGGACATCCAAGTGATCTATGCGGACTCCGGCGAACAGTTCGACGTCTTCGATCTCATCGAACGCGACGCCACATGACACAACTACCAAAACGTATATACGAATACGAACGTGTAGCTCACACATGGCTACGACAGAACAAACGAGAACCGAGGCGACTGTCTCGGTGAGAAACGTCGGTGGGATCGACGAGGCGACCGTCGATCTGGAGCCCGGCGTGAACGTCCTCGCGGGCCGGAACGCGACGAACCGGACGTCGTTTCTCCAGGCGATCATGGCCGCACTCGGAAGCGAAGACGTCACGATGAAGGGCGACGCCGACGAGGCCGAAGCGACGTTGACGATCGGCGACTCGACCTACCGGCGTCAGTTACATCGTCGGAACGATGGCGTGGCCTTTGGGGGCGATCCGTACCTCGACGATCCCGAACTCGCCGACCTGTTCGCGTTCCTCCTCGACTCCAACGAGGCGCGTCGGGCTGTCACGACCGGCCAGAACCTGCGGGACCTCATCATGCGGCCGGTCGACCTCGAGCAGATCAAAGCGGAGATATCCCGGCTCGAATCCGAGAAGACTGACATCGACGAAAAGATCGAAGCCATCGAACGACGCAAGCAGACGCTCCCGGAACTCGAATCCGAGAAGGCGCGTCTGGAAGACGAGATCGAAGAAACGCGAGCGGCCCTCACGGCGAAGGAGGCGGAGATCGACGCGGCAGACGCGGACGTCCAGACCCAGCGAGCGGAACAGCAGGAACTCGAAGCGAAACTCGACGAATTGCGGGAGGCGCGCAACACCCTCGAAGACGTCCGATACGATCTGGACACCGAACGCGAGAGCGTCGAGTCACTCAAACAGGATCGCGCGACGCTCGAGGAGGAGCTAGCGGCCCTTCCGGAGACGCCGGACGACGAGATCGATCGCCTCGATGCCGATATCAGTCAGTTGCGCGAACAGCGCCGACGGCTGGACAGCGAGATCAACTCACTGCAGAGTACCATCCGGTTCAACGAGGAGATGCTCGACGGCGAGCGGACGGACGTCTACGAGGCCATGACCGACGACGGCCACACCACCGACGATCTCCTCACAGACGACGTGGTCTGCTGGACGTGTGGGTCGACGGTCCCTCGTGAACAGATCGAGGCGACCCTCGAGGAACTACAGGATCTCAGACAGGAAAAACTCGAAACGAAGCGGGAGCTCGCCGACGAACTCGACGACCTGAAAGCCGAGAAGGAGCGGCTGGACGGGCAACGGACACAGCGAACCGAATACGAGCGGCAACTCTCGGAGATCGAAGACGAACTGGCCCGGCGGGAAGACCGGATCGAGGCGTTGCAGGAGCGCCGTACCGAGATTGAATCGGACGTCAAAGAGCTGCAGGCAGCCGTCGAGGACCGCGAGTCCGAGCAGTTCGGCGAAATCCTCGAACTCCACCAGGAAGCCAACGAACTCGAGTACGAACTCGGTCGCTTGGAGACTGACCTCGAGGACGTCGAAAGTGACATCGGGGCGATCGAGTCCCGAATCGACGAACAGTCCGAGCTGGAAGCCGAGCGCGAACGGATCACCGACGAACTCACCGACCTCCGGACGCGGGTCGAACGACTCGAGGAAGACGCCGTCGAGGCGTTCAACGACCACATGGAAGAGGTTCTCGGCGCGCTCGATTACGACAACCTGGATCGGATCTGGATCGAACGGGTAACGCGGGAAGTCCGCGAGGGGCGGCGAAAGGCGATCAAGACGTTCTTCGAGTTGCACGTCGTCCGGTCGACGCCGTCGGGAACGACCTACGAGGACACGGTCGATCACCTCAGCGAGTCCGAACGCGAAGTCACCGGTCTGGTGTTCGCGCTGGCCGGCTACCTGGTCCACGAGGTTTATGAAACCGTCCCGTTCATGCTGCTCGATTCCCTGGAAGCGATCGACTCCGCGCGGATCGCCGACCTCGTCGAGTACTTCGGCGAGTTCGCCGACTACCTCGTCGTCGCCCTCCTCGAGGAGGACGCCGACGCCGTCGAGGGCGATCACAATCGAATCGACTCGATATAGAGTCCGCTTTTCAGTCCAACCCGACCGAGGACACGGCGTCAACTATCGAAAGCGAGTCACGCTGAAAGCGACTTCCGCAATGGCGAACGACGCGCTGGCTGCGTGGAGACGATGTTGATCCGGGCCGACTCTCACGATGAGTCGTTAAAATCGACATCTATCATCAGAATATACCAGATCTATATATATAATGGATATCTTAGAAATCTGGTCACAAAACGGGAGTGTCTGGCCCTCTTAACGTCGCGGATCTGGTGTCGAAATCGAGGAACCAAGCCGGAGGGATCGGGACAGCTACCAACGATATCTCGGTCAGCAATGCGATGATCGAGTATATTTTCGCCCACTAATTTAAAGATATAAGTATAGAAGATGAAGATCAGTGAATATGTGGAGTGTTTCTGGACATACAAGTACGCAATAAAAAAGTAGGGCAAGTGTGTGCCGGTAGTGTTCAGATAAGGATTCGATCTGATCAAGATCAGCCAGAAAGCCCTCACCAGTTCCAGTCCCGCGACTCGTTGCGCGCTTTGAGCCTTTCAGGCTCTGCAGTGCTTACTTCGTCGGGGTTCCCGGAACTGGTTCGCCCTTTAAGTCCACCAGGATTCGGCTGAGTAGCCGGCAGAAAGTAACTCTTTGATCGGCGCTTATCTGAACACCGCCTGTGTGCCACGTTCAAATACTTTTCTTCCTCCGTGTGAACGTTGGGTCGTGAGTGGTGAAAGTCCACGCTTCAACGCGGAGAAATCTGGGGTGTGTTAAATGTATAATATATAATATAGTAAGTAGTAAACATACGTTATAATATATTTTGAACGGTGGGCTAATCGGGGACGTAGACGAGGCACTGGAGTGCAACCTCGGGCTGCGACCGGTGTGATTTTGCGGCCCCTCACTCCACGCCAGTGACGTCCGTCACTGTCCCGACACCCTTCGACCGGCCCTCGCGGAAAACGAAGCGCTGGCCTTCCTCGACCAGATACGGCCGGAATTTGAATCGAACGCGCGCGCGACCGCTGTCGCCGGGCAAGAGCTGACCACCCTCCGGATAGAAGGCCGCAGCCTCGCTGATCGTCTCTAAGTGCACGACGGGCTCGTAACCCTCGCCGATCCGCGTCGGATGGTTGAGCACCATCACCTCTGCCTCGAACTCCCGGACCGGCTGGGGATCGGCTTCCCGGGGGAGAAGGACCATCCCGCGCTCGACGTCCTGTTCTTCGACACCCTTCAGCGCGATCCCGACGATCCGTCCGGCCCGGCCCTCGTCGACGCGGTGGTAGTGCATCTCGATCGAGCGGGCCTCGACCTCGCGGAAGGTGCCGTCGGCCATCGGCCCCAGGAGGAGTTCGTCGCCGGCCTCGACGCGGCCGGCGTTGATCGTCCCCGAGGCGACCGCGCCGACGCCGGTGACGTTGTAACTCCGGTCGACGTACATCCGGAACTCGGCGGTCTCGTCGCCGCCGGTCTTGGGAAGTCGCTCGAAGAGCTCGTCCAAGGAGTCGAGTCCGTCGCCCGTCACGGCGCTGGTGGTCACCACCGGGACGACCGTCTCGGAGATCTCCTCGACCGCGGCGTCGATTCCGTGGCGCTCGACCGGTAGCGGCGTCTTCTCGACATCCCGCAGCAGACGTTCGACCTCGCGCTCGACGTCGGTGATCCGATCCTCGTCCACGAGATCGGCCTTCGTGATGGCGACAATCGTCGGGAGTTCGGTCGCCAGCAGGATTCCCAAGTGCTCGCGAGTCGTCTTGGTGGGGCCGTCGTCGGCCGCCACGGTCAGCAGGCCGTAATCGAGTTTCTGACCGACGAGGCCCCGGATCGTCGTTCGAAGCCATGGCTCGTGGCCGACAGTGTCGACGAAGGAGACGAGCCGGTCGGCCTCCTCGACAATGCGGGCGCGGTCAGTCTTCCGGTCGGGGTTGTCCATCCGGACGGGGCCGTCGTCGTCGAAGCCGTAGACGCCGTAGGAGAGATCGGCGGAGAGGCCACGCTCGACCTCGTGGGGGCGAATATCCATATACGAGCGCGTCCCGCCCTGGCCGTCGTCGGCCTGACCTGTTACGAGTGAGCCGACGAGCGTGCTCTTACCGTGGTCGACGTGGCCCGCAGTGCCGACGACGATGTGCTCGTCGTCGTCCATGACTGCACCTTCGCGGATCGTCGCGACGCCGACGATGCCACGCTCGCCGGACTGCCCGCGGACGGCATTGCCCTCCCCGTCGACACCCCAGGTCTCGACGTCCTCGATGTGCGCGCCGGCCTCGTCGGCGAGCAGCGAGAGGACGTCCATCGACTCGGAGAAGGCCTCAGGTTCGATGCCGGCGAGATGGCCGTCGTCGGTGATCCCCACGACGTAGGTCGCCTCGCCGTCGCCACTGAGGACGCGGTGGCGAAGCTGGGCGGCCAGGCTCTCGAGACGGCCGTCGACAAGGTGCGTATCGCGAGTCAGGCGTTCCTTGAACTCGACACTGCCGCCCTCGTGCTCGCCGCGCTCGATCGCGCGTTCGAGGACGGCCCGGTCGGGAGTCATGGGAATAGGTAACGGAGGTGCCCCCAAAAACCTTCCCCGGAAATCACCACGTAGCGTTCTTGATGGTGGCGTTTGTGAATATATGACAATGAAGTACGAATGACTGGCGTCACCACTCGCCGGCACTGACCCGCTCCAGCGCCTCGAGGAAGCCGTCGGCGAAGGCGTCGTCCGTGACGTGATCGGCCGCCGAAAGCGCCGCGTCGTCGGCGTTCGCGACCGCGATGGCCGTCCCGGCGCGTTCGAACGTCGGAACGTCGTTTGTCGAGTCCCCGACGGCAACGAAGTCCACGGGGTCGTACCCCAGTGCGTCGGCGACCGTCCGCAGACCCGTCCCCTTGGTCAGCGACGGCGACTTGACGTGGTAGGCGTACTGGGTATCGACGACCTCCAGGCCGTGGTCGGCGGCGATCGCTTCGAGCGGTTCGAGCGGTCGGTCGCGAGCGGCGATCACTTCGGTCTCGCGCCACCGGTTGGGCAGGTCGGCCGCGCCCCACCCGAGATCGTAGCCGGCCGCGACGTAGGCGTCGGCGACCGCCTGGGCGGCCTCGCGGTCGCCATGGACAGCGAGGTCGTCGGTCGCCTCGACGAACGTGACGCCGCCGTTCTCGGCGATTACCGTCCGCTCGATCCCGAGGTAGTTGGCGAGGGCGACCGGGAAGGGGAGGACCTTGCCCGTCGCGAAGACGACCGGTCCCTCCCACTCCCGGAGAGCAGGTCCCATCCGGGGGTCAAGGCGCAACTCGTCGTCGGTCAGCGTCCCATCGACGTCCGTCACCAGCGGCGGCGCGCTACCGGATCCAGTCATGGACGACCATCGCGTCCCAGGGGGTTTGCCGGTTGCGTTTCGACGCCCGGGAGGTGAACCGGACGGGTCCGAGCCGACGGTCGACGGGCGACCCCACCTTTCATTTCCGTCGCCGACGAGAGTACGAGCGTGCGACTCGTCCAGGTCACGATCCCGGCCGGCAAGCGCGATGCCATCGAGGACGCACTCGACGACATCGACGTCGATTACGTCCTCACCGACGAGACCAGCGGCCGGAAGTACACCGCCGTGGCGTACATTCCGTTGCCGACCAACGCCGTCGAGCCGGTCTTAGAGCGACTGCGAGAGGCCGGCATCGACGAGCAGGCCTACACGGTCGTCGTCGAGGCCAACACCGTCATCTCTCGGCGCTTCGAGGAACTCCAGGATCGCTACGCCGAGGAGCGCGACGAGGAGCGTATCGCCCGCGAGGAACTCACCTCGAAGGCCGCTGATCTCGCCCCGGCGACCTGGACCTATGTCGTTCTCACAGTCGTCTCCGCCGTGATCGCGACCGCCGGCCTCCTGCTCGACTCGCCGGCCGTGATCGTCGGCTCGATGGTGATCGCGCCGCTGATCGGCCCGGCGATGGCTGCAAGCGTCGGGACCGTCGTCGACGACCAGGAACTATTCCGTCGAGGTGTCGGCCTCCAGATCGCCGGGGTGGGGCTGGCGATACTGAGTGCCGCCGTCTTCGCCTTCCTGGTGAAGAACCTGTTTCTCGTCCCGCCAGGGCTCGACGTGACCGGGATCCCCGCCGTCCGCGAGCGACTCCTCCCGGACTTCCTCTCGTTAGTCGTCGCGCTTGGGGCCGGCGTGGCGGGCGTCGTCAGCCTCTCGACGGGCGTCTCGACGGCCCTGGTCGGCGTCATGATCGCCGTCGCGTTGATTCCGCCCGCCGCGACGGTCGGGATCGGCATCGCGTGGGGACTGCCGGCCGTCAGCCTGGGATCGGCCATTTTGACGCTGGTGAACGTCCTCTCGATCAACCTGGCCGCACTGGCGGTGCTCTGGTACCTGGGATACCGGCCGACCCACTGGTTTCGCGAGGACGACGCGCGAGCGAGTACGGTCAAGCGCGTTCTCGCGCTCGCGGCTGCCATCGCCGTCCTGTCGGTGTTCCTGGGCGGGGTGACCTACGACACGTACACGCGAGCCACGATCGACGGGCAGATCGACGAGGCAGTTCGGAACGTCCTCGAAGAAACGCCCGGAGCGACGGTCCACTCGGTGTCGACCGAACAGACCAGGGGGCTGTTCTTCCAGCAAACCCAGCGTGTCGTGGTCACGGTCGGCGTTCCGCCCGGTGAGTCACCGCCGGCCCTCCACGAACGACTCGACGCTCGTCTCGACGCGAGTCTCGACCGGGACGTGACCACGGAACTGCGGTACGTGACGACCGAGATCGCCGCCGGTTGATCGTGACAAGCCGGATGGCGGACCGCTCAAACGGTCGTTTGAACGTTCGACTGAACTATATGTTCCCCGTGAGTGGTGACACCCGTAATGCAGATAAACAGATCAACCCTCCTGGTGTCCGCCGTGGCAGTGCTGTTGCTCGTCGCGGTGGGCGCTGCGACGGCCGTCACGCCCGCGGAACAGACTGATCAGCCAACAAAACAGATCGACGTCGCCGCGTCGGCGGAGGTCTCGGCCCAGCCTGACCAGGCCGTGCTCCGACTCGGCGTCGTCGCGACCGCCGAGGACGCCCAGACCGCCCGCGATCAGGTTGCCGCGAATGCCACGGCGTTGCGCTCGGCGCTGACTGAGCTGAATATTTCAGCCGATCAGATCGAGACCGCGTACTACGACATCGGTGAGGTGCGCGACCGCGCCGAGCCCGAGCGGACGAGCGGGTACCGTGCCGTTCACGCACTTGAAGTCACGCTCAACGATACCGACACCGTCGGTGACGTGATCGATGCCGCCGTCGACAACGGTGCCAACCGCGTCGATGGCGTCTCCTTTACGCTTTCCGAGGAGAAGCGCCACGAACTTCGCCAGGACGCCCTGGAGAAGGCGATGGATCGGGCTCGCACGGACGCCGATACCCTGGCTAACAGCTCCGGCTTGCAGATCGCCGGTGCGTCCTCGATCAGTGCCAGCGACGTCCACGTCACCCCATACCGCGTCGAGCAAGCCATGATGGCGAGTGGTGGGGACGGCGCAGTAGCCTCGACGACGATCGAGAGCGGTCCCGTCGACGTCTCTGCGTCCGTCCAGGTCGTCTACAACGCGACCAGTAGCTGACAGGTGCTTCGCCAGACGCCTGAGATGCCCGGGGCCTGAATCCTGGTCACTCCCGCCCCGTCGACTGACCGAGCCCCGGGATCGAGACTGCAGTTTCGAGTTTACCCATCGCCAGTGCCGTCGTCAACACCAGGGCGAGGTAGAAGGCGGCGACGATCACGTAAATATCCGTAAATTGGAACGTATCGGACCCGATGTCCCGGGCGCGTGCGAAGAGGTCGGGAACGGTGATGAAGGCCGCCAGCGAGGAGTACTTGATGAGGTAGACGAATTCGTTGGTCCAGCCCGGGATGGCAAGCCGTAGTCCCTGGGGGAGAACGACGTGGCGGATGGCCTGGAGCTTCGAGAGACCGACCGATCGCGCGGCGGTCACCTGGCCGGGGTCGACTGACTCGAGTGCCGACCGGATGTACTCGGCCTGATACGCCGAGGAGTTGATCGTGAACCCGACGACCGCGACTGCGGCCGCAGCCCGCGGGATCGGGGGCTGGCCGTCGATGCCGAGTCCCCGGGCGACGTTCGCCAGCGGCAGGCCGTAGTAGACGAAAAACAGCTGTGCCAGCAACGGCGTCCCGCGGATGAGTTCGGTGTACGCCAGGGCGACGGCCCGGAGCAGACGCCCCCCGTAGGTCCGGGCCACCGCCACCGGGATCGCGATACCAAGCCCGAACAACAGCGACAGGATCGTCAGATAGACCGTGATGAACGCACCCTCTGCGAGCGCAGGCGCGGTCGTCGTCGCGAACGCCGCCAGGTCGGCGAGCCAGACCAGCCACTCCAGCAGGGGGCTCGCGGGACCGAGCGCGTCGGCCACGCCCGTGGCCGCATCGGCAATCGCCTCGAACGGGGTGGCAGGGATCCAGCCTGTCCGCGCCGAGACGGGAACGCCAGAACGAACGAGATCGGGAAACCCCAGTGCCGTCGCCAGCGAATCGAGGACCGAGTTGTGAGAGGCCCAGCGGGCGAACAGCCACCCCCAGAAGACGACGCCGGCGGTCGCGATGACGAGTCGGCGACGGGCCGGGAGTTCCTCGACGAGCGAGGCGCGTTCCTCGGTCGGATCAGTCACCGTCTCGGCAGGCTCGTCAGTCATTGTCCGAGATCGGTGAGTTGCCCGAGAAACGCCGCGGTTCGGTCGTGGTCGGGGTCCTCGAACAGGTTCTCCGGCGGGCCCCGCTCGACGATCTGCCCGTCGTCGAGAACGGTGAGCGTATCGGCCGCCGAGCGGGCAAAGCCCATCTCGTGGGTGACCGACAGCATCGTCATGCCCTCGTCGGCGAGGTCGGTCATCACCTCGAGAACCTCACCGACGAGTTCCGGATCGAGCGCGCTGGTCGGCTCGTCGAACAGCATGAGTTCGGGCTCCATCGCGAGCGCGCGGGCGATCCCGACGCGCTGTTTCTGCCCGCCGGAGAGTTCAGCCGGGTAGGAATCAGCCTGATCGGCCAGACCGACGCGGTCGAGATAAGCGTCGGCGCGGTCGACGGCCGTGGCGTGATCCAACTCCAGGACCTCCTCGAGACCGAGCGTGATATTGCCCCGTGCGGTCCGGTGGGCAAAGAGGTTGAAGTCCTGGAACACCATCCCGACGCGTCGCCGGAGGTCGTTGACGTCGAGAGAGTGGATCGGATCGCCGTCCAGGGTGATCGCCCCGTCGTCGATCTCAGTGAGACGGTTGACACACCGTAACAGCGTGGACTTCCCGGCCCCGCTCGGGCCGACGATCACTTCGACGTCCCCGCGATCCATCGCGAAACTCACGTCCCGGAGGACGTCTTCGTTCTCGTAGGACTTCTCGACGTGCGTGACTTCGAGTAGACTCATCGGTTCGTTTCCTCCCGAATGGCGGTATGCATCGCTTGATCGGTTCCTGTCATGTCTCAGTTCCCTCCGGAATCGCGTAGGCGTCTTCGAGGTACTCCAGCGTCCGGTTCGTGGTGAACGTCAAGACGAAGTAGATCACACTGATGACGATGATCGCTTCCATCATGGCGGTGTCACGCCCGGGCTGGAGGTAGAGGTCCTCGGCCCGGGTGAGCAGTTCAGCCAGGCCGATCGCGATGGCGACGCTGGTGTCTTTCAGGACGATCGTGAACTCGTTTTGAAACCCGGGGACCGACCGGCGGATCGCCTGCGGGAGGATGACGTGTCTGATCGCCTGAAACCGGGTCAGCCCGACCGAACGGGCGGCCTCCATCTGGCCGTCGTCGATCGACCCGATCGCGCCGCGAAACACCTGGCTCTGGTAGGCCGCGCTACGGAGGCCGAGTGCCAGCGTCGCCGCGAAGAAGGCGCTCAGTCGGACGTCGAGCACCGGGATCGATCCCAGCCGCGGGATCGGCAGTCCGTAGTAAACCAGGACCATCAACACCACGATCGGCGTCGCCCGCAGGAGCACCCCCGCAGTGCTGACGGCTCCCCGGAGTCGACCCGAGCCGTACGCTTCGATGGCCCCCGCCGGAAACCCGGCGAGGAGGCCTACGGCCAGACTACTCGCTGTCAGCAGGACGGTCACAACCGTTCCGAGTGCCAGCCACTCCCAGTTGGCGAGGATGAATCCCCAGTCGCCCGTCTGCAGGACAGTCCCGAACATCGACGACCCCGTTACTCGTGCCACTCGGCGACGAGGGCGTCGTACGTGCCGTCCTCGCGGATCTCGGCGATCGCGTCGTTGATGTCCGTGAGCCGGTCGTCGTCCTGACGCATTCCCAGGCCGTACTGCTCGCCGGTATCGATCTCGAAGGCCACGGCGACCGAGCGCTCGGCGGTGAAGTTCCGGGCGACCGGGACGTCGATCACGACGGCGTCGACGTTGCCGTTCTCCAGGTCCTGGACGGCGAGCGTGTAGTTCTCGTACTGGCGGTAGTCGCTCTCGCTGATCGTCCCCGCCTCGATGAGATCCTCGATCTGGCCCTCGCCGGTCGTCCCCGCCTGGGCACCGACGCGCCGTTCCGCGAGCTCATCGACGCTGCCGGGCTGGAAGTCACCGTCCGCACGGACGAGGACTGCCTGGCTGGCCTCCCAGTAGGGGTCCGTGAAGTCGATCTGCTCCTTGCGGCCGGGTTCGATCGTCATGCCGGCCGCGATGAGGTCGATATCGCCGTCGTTGAGCGACGGGATGAGCGAGCCAAATTTGATGTCGACCCACTCGCCGATCTCGTACCCGGCGCGCTCGATCACTTCTTCGGCGAGTGCGACGTCGAAGCCGACGATCTCGCCGTCCTGCTTGTATTCGAACGGCGGGAACGTGGCGTTCGTTCCCGGGACGATCGTGTCGTCGCTGCCGCCCTGACAGCCGGCGAGGGTTGCCGATGCCCCAACAGCACCAACCGTCTTCAAATATGCCCGGCGGTCCATACTGAACTCGCGTGTCATACTCCTAGTCGAGGTAGAGACGCGTTTGAACGTTTCGAGACGGACGGACGATCCCGCGAGCCAGTCGAAAAACCGACTTAAATCACTCCTCGAAGGGGAGTTCCGGCTCGTACCCGACGGCGTCGATCGCCGCCGTGAGGACTTCCTCGACGTTGTCGTCTTCGGTAACGCTCATGTAGTGGTCGGCTTCGACGTCCCGCGAACGATCGGCCTTGTTGGCGACCGTCAGCACGGGTGCGTCGCCGAACCGCGAGGCGATGTCGTCCCGGAGGTCGAGCTGGACGTCGATCGGGAAGCCACACTCGCCGCTGGCGTCGACCATCACGAGGACGGCATCGGCGAGATGGGCGAGCGCGCTCACCGCCTGGGCTTCGATCTCGTTGCGGTCCGCCGGCGGTCGATCGAGCAGGCCCGGCGTGTCCACCAGCTGATACCGGATGTGGTCGCGTTCGACGTGGCCGACGTGGATCTGGGTCGTCGTGAACGGGTAGGCGGCGATCTCGTTGTCGGCTCGGGTGACGCTGTTGACGAACGACGACTTCCCGACGTTGGGGTAGCCCGCGACGACGATGACGGGCTCGTCCGGTTTGATGTCCGGCAGTTTTCGGAGGGCCTGCCGGGCGTCGGCCAGCGCCGAGAGGCCACCGCTCACCTCGCGGGTGACGTCGGCCAGGCGGGCGAACGCTTGCTTGCGGAGCTTGCGCGCGCCGTCGGCGTCGACGTTCCGGAGGCGGGACTGGTACTCGTCGCGGATGTCACTGGTCTTTCGGCTCGCCCAGGTCACTTCCGAGAGGTGCTGGCGCAGCTCGTCGACCCCGTGTTCGGCGTCGGCGAGTTCGCGGTAGAACGGGTCGAGGTCGTCGAAGTCAGGCCAGGCCTGGACGACGTTCTCTAAGTTGTCCGAGAGGATGTTCGCGGCGGTCTGGAGCATCGACTGCTGGGCGTCGTGGCCCTGTTTGGCCCGACCGGCCCTGGCGGCCCGGGAGAAGGCCTTGTCGATGAGCTCCTCCGACGTCGGTGTCGTCGGGAGGGTCTCGAAGGGATGGCTCATTGGAACGTGGTAGGCCGTCGGCGGATAAAAGGGCGTTCTTCCCGTTGGACAGGCTTTCGAGACGATCACTCGAACCCGCGAACCACACCAGGAGTGTGAGTGCTTCAGGCCGGATACCACCCGGCGAGCACTGACACCGCCGGTTGAACGGCTTCCGCTTCTCATAATCGATATTGGGAGGGGCTAATTCATAAAGGAGAACGTGAAATCGTTTCTCATGCCACAGCGCGATCGCAAAGAGACAGACCTGTACACGGTGGCCTACGACGACGATATCGACGCAGTCGTGTTCTTCTGGGACGAGTATTCGACAGGGGAGCGCTTTCGAAACGGTGCACTGGATCTGCTCGAATACATCAAAGAGCACGAGGCGCGAAAACTGATCGTCAACACGCGCGGAATCAAGGCGCACAACGAGGAGGAAACCAAGTGGCTCCAGGAAGAGTGGATGCCGAAGATCATCGACGCGGGTATCGAGCACTCCGTGACGGTCCACCGGGACAGCGTCATCTCCGAGATGGACATGGAAGACTTCTACGAGGAGTTGGACGACTTGGACTACGAAAGCACGATGACTGACGACATGGACGAAGCTCGCGAGTGGATCGCCGCGAGATAACGAGCGGGACTCCTCGAAGACAGTAGCACCCACGTCCGGTCGAGTGGATCGCTTGCAACGAGAAGCGCAAACAGCGCAAGCGACTGCAGCGGCCTCAGTAGAACATCACGGGCGTCCCGACGCCGTCCTCGTCGGCTTCGCGAATCTTCTCGATGGCGTCTTGGAAGTCAGCCTCGGTGACTTCCGTCCGGTCGTCGCGGATCGCGAACATTCCGGCCTCGGTGGTCAAACTCTCGAGTTCCGCGCCGGTCATTCTCTCCGTCTCGCCGGCGATGTCCCAGAGGTCGACCGAGTCAGCGAGGTTCATCTCGCGAGTGTGGATCTCCAGAATGCGTTCGCGGCCCTCGCGGTCGGGTTCGGGCACTTCGATGAGGCGGTCGAAGCGGCCGGGCCGGAGGATCGCTCGATCGAGCATGTCGAAGCGGTTGGTGGCGGCGATGATCCGGATCTCCCCGCGGTCGTCGAAGCCGTCCATCTCGCTCAAGAGTTGCATCATCGTCCGCTGGACCTCGGCGTCGCCGGACGTCTTCGAGTCGGTCCGTTTCGACGCGAGCGCGTCGATCTCGTCGATGAAGATGATCGCCGGCTCGCGTTCCTCAGCGAGTTCGAACAGATCCCGGACGAGTTTCGCGCCCTCGCCGATGAACTTCCGGACGAGTTCCGAGCCAGCCATCTTGATGAACGTGGCGTCGGTCTGGTTGGCGACGGCTTTGGCCAGCATCGTCTTACCCGTCCCCGGCGGCCCGTGCAACAGGACGCCGCTCGGCGGGTCGATCCCGACCTCGCGGAACTGCTCGGCGTTGAGCAGCGGTTCCTCGACGGCCTCCCGGACTTCCCGAATCTGCTCGTCGAGCCCGCCGATGTCGTCGTAGGAGACGTCCGGACTCCCGTCGATCTGCATCGCCTGAGCGCGCGCGTCGGTCTCGGCCGAGAGCGTCGTCTTGATGTTGAACGAGTCGTTGATCGCGACGCGATCGCCGGGGTCGACCTCCGCTGCGAGGGCCGACGGCAGTTCGGTCAACACTTCCTGGTTGTTGCCGTGCTGTCTGACGATCACGCCGTCCTCAGTCAGCTCCTCGGCCGTCGCGATGTACAGCGAGGCGGTCTTCAGCGCCTGGTTCTCGCGTTCGAGGGTATCGACGTCCTCGGCGAGCGAGCGCTGTTGGTCGTGGGCGGCGTCGAGCTTTGCCTGGAGCTGATCGTTGACGCGAACGACCTTCGCGTAGTGTTCTTCGAGCGCTTTGAGCCGTTCGGACGGCGACATCTCGGGATCGAGATCGAGCGTCGGGCGATCCGGCAGCGAGGGACTGCGGGACATCTGACACTCATGGCTACGCCGCGGGAGAAAAAGTGCCTTTGGGTCCCGGGTTTTGCGTGCCGGATGCTACCGCCTGCCTCACAACAGGTCTGCCATCTGATCGAGCGCGTCGTCGTACTCCGCGATGGCATCCTCGATCGGCCCGGCGCTGGCCATGTCGACGCCGGCAGTCTGGAGGAGTTCGATCGGATACTCGCTCGATCCGCTTTCGAGGAACGTCCGATAGCGCTCGGCCGCCGAGTCGCCATCCTCCTCGATGGACTGGGCGATCGCGACGGCCGCGGAGATCCCCGTCGCGTACTGGTAGACGTAGAACGCGCGATAGAAGTGCGGGATCCGCATCCACTCGCGGGCGATCCGGTCGTCGATCTCGCCCGGCGCGTAGTAGTCGCTTTTCAGCTCGCGGTAGAGATCGTCGAGGCGATCGGGCGTCAGCGGCTCGCCGGCTTCGCTCCGCTCGTGGGCGCGGTGTTCGAACTCCGCGAACATGGTCTGGCGGTACAGCGTCGACCGGAAGCGTTCGAGGTACGTATCCAGGACGTGCCGGCGGAGTTGCTCGTCCTCGACAGTGTCCAGGAGGTGGCGGGTCAGCAGCGCCTCGTTGACCGTCGAGGCGACCTCGGCGACGAAGATTTCATAGCCCGAATAGACGTAGGGCTGGACCTCGCTGGTGTACTCCGAATGGAGCGAGTGACCGAGTTCGTGGGCAAGGGTGTACATCGACTCGACGTCGTCCTGGTAGTTCATCAAAATGTACGGCTGGGAGTCGTAGGTCCCCCCGGAGTAGGCGCCCGACTGCTTGCCGCGGGTCTCGTAGACGTCGACCCACCGCGATTCGAGGCCCTCCGCCACCCGGTTCTGGTAGTCCTCACCGAGCGGCGCGACGGCGTCGACGACGTACTCGCTGGCCTGCTCGTACTCGATCTCGGGGCTCTCGGTCTCGGTCAGCGGGACGTAGAGGTCCCACATCGCCAGCTCGTCGCCGTCGGTGTGCTCGCGCTTGAGTTCGGCGTGGCGGTGGAGCGGATCGAAGTTCTCACGGACGGTCTCGACCAGCGTGTCGTAGACCTCGGTCGGGACGTTCGGCCCGTCGAGGGCGGCCTCGCGTGCCGTCTCGTAGTTACGCGCGTTCGCCAGTTTCGAGTCGGTCTTGACCGCGTTCTTGTAGGCCGACCCGACGGCGTTTCGCACGTCTTCCCACTCGTCGTAGAACGCCTCGTAGACCTCCCGACGGAACTGTCGGTCCTGGCGCTTCTGAAGGGTGGTGAAGTTGTTGAGGGAGATCTCGACGGCTTCGCCGTCCGGGTCCTCGACACTCGGGAAGGACATGTCGGCGTTCGTCAGCATGTCGTAGACGTCCCCGGCCGCGCCGGTGACCTCGCTCAGGTCTGCGAGCAGCGACTCGACTTCCGTCGAGCGCGTATGGGGTTTCATCCGCAACACGTCGTCGAAGTAGTGATCGTACTCCTCGAGGGCGGGCTCGGCCTCGATCATCGCCTCGACGTCTTCGCGGTCGAGTTCCTGGATCTCGGGGTCGAGGAAACTCGCGGCGCTTGAGGCGTCAGCGGACAGTGATTGCGCGCGGGCAAAGAGTGCCTTCGCGTCGTCGTCGCGGGTGTCCTCGTCCTGTCGCATCCGGGCGTAGGAGACGACGTTCGAGACGGACCGCATCAGGTCCTCGTAGTCTTCTAGTACCGACAACAGCGTCTCGGCGTCCTCGGTCGCGCCCCCCTCGTAACTCGCGACGGTCTCGGTCAGTTCTTCGGCCTCCTTGAAAGCAGTCTCCCACTCGTCGGTATCGGCATACAGCGACGCCAGATCCCACTTGTACTCCTCGTCTATCTCGCTTCGATCGGGTACAGTACTCACGACCGCCGCATAAGACGGGCGGGCGCTAAAACGTTCGGGCCTGCTACGGGGCGGGATCAACCATCTGGTCGGTCGCGATCCGGCCGTCGAGATCGCTCTCCCGTAGGAAACCTGTCGATGAGCGAGCGGTGCCCCGGAACGGTCGAAACGTTAACCGTCGGGCGAGTGAAAGCCGAGCCATGGATGAGAACCGTCCCCAGGGGGAAAATCCCACTTACAGAGACCCGGATCGGTCGACCGAAGCGCGCGTCGAGGACCTCCTCTCGCGGATGACACCGGCGGAGAAGGTCGGCCAGCTCGTCGGGACGGCACCGACGCTCCGGCCGGGCCGGGAAACCGTCGACGGGATCGCCGAGGCCGTCACCGAGCACCACCTCGGCGCAGTCTCGCCGTTCGGCCACGGCGGGTCCCCCTGGGAGACCCCCGAAGAGTGTATCGAGGTCGCCAACGCCATCCAGCGCGAGGCCCGCAATAACACTCGACTCGGCATCCCGGTGCTGTTGTACGTCGACGCCGATCACGGCCACGGGTTCGTCAAGGGGACGACCGTCTTCCCTCACAACCTCGGGATGGCGGCGACCCGAGATCCCGCCCTCGTCGAGCGGGCGGCGAGCGTCACGGCGACCGAAGTCGCCGCGACCGGCGCACACCAGAACCTCAACCCGGTCGCCGACGTGGGCCGGGAGGCCCGCTGGGGGCGCATCTACGAGACGTTCGGCGAGAGTCCACATCTCTGTGCGGCGATGAGTGCGGCGGCCGTCCGGGGCTACCAGGGCGACGACGTCGGCGACCCGGACAGCGTGATCGCGACGCCGAAACACTTCCCCGCCTACAGCGATCCGGTCCGAGGCGAGGACGGCTCGCCGGTCGACGTCTCCGAGTACACCCTCCGGCGGGTGTTCCGTCCGCCCTTCGAGGCCGCCATCGACGCCGGTGCCGGCTCGATCATGCCCGCGTACAACGAACTCAACGGGTATCCCGTCCACGGTTCGACGGAGTACCTGACGGGCTGGCTCCGCGAGGAACTCGACTTCTCGGGCTACGTCGTCTCCGACTGGAACGGCATCAACATGCTCCATCACGATCACCGGACAGCCCGCTCGATGGACGAAGCCGTCTGGCAGGCGGCGACCGCCGGCGTCGACGTCGCGAGCGTCGGCGGGGTCGAACACGCCGAGCGGCTGCTCGATCTCCTCGAAGCCGGTGAGCTCGCTGAATCCACCATCGACGAGAGCGTCCGGCGGGTCCTCGGCGCGAAGTTCCGGCTGGGGCTCTTCGATGACCCGTACGTCGAGGCGGATCGGGCCGAGACTCACGTCGGCACGGACGACCACCGCGCCGTCGCTCGGGAGGCCGCCCGCGAGTCCATGACGCTATTGCAGAACGACGACGGCGTCCTCCCGTTCGATTCAGCTCTCGATTCGATCGCCGTGCTCGGACCGAACGCCGACACCCTTCGTAACCAGTTCGGCGGCTGGAGCACGATCTCGGAGCCGGAACCGCCGGGGACGACGATTCGCGAAGGGATCGAGCGCGCCGTTCCAGCCGAAACGACGGTCCGATACGAGCAGGGGGCGTCGGTGACCGAGACGGTCGACATCGACGCCGCGCGCAAGGCGGCGGACGCGAGCGAGGCGGCCGTGGTCGTCGTCGGCGAGACCGGGTATCGCCACGAGTTCCACCGCAGCGAGACCGACCGCGGCGAGTTCCCCACACGTTCACAGCTCGAACTCCCCCGACCACAGCGGGAGTTGCTCGGGGCGGTGCGTGAGACCGGGACGCCGACCGTCGCCGTCTTCGTCGCCGGCCGCCCGCTCGCCATGGAATGGACGGCCGAACACGTGCCGGCCATTCTGTTCGCCTATCTGCCCGGCTCAGAAGGTGGGAAGGCAGTCGCTGACGTGCTCTTCGGCGACGCTGATCCCGGTGGATCGCTACCGGTCTCGATCCCGCGCTCGATGGGGCACCTTCCGACACACTTCGACTACCGCCCGCACCCCCATCCAATCGAGGGCAGCCCCCGGGAAGAGAACCCTCGCCCGCCCGAGCATCCCGAGACGTACGACCCGCTGTTTCCCTTCGGCCACGGTCTCAGCTACGCGGACTTCGAGACCGGCGGGCTGTCGGTGTCACCGGGACGCGTCGGCCCGGAGGGACACCTCACCGTGACCGTCGAGGTGGAGAACGTCAGCGACCGTGCCGGATCGACGACGCTACACCTCTACGGAACCGACGAGTTCAGCTCCCGGGTCACGCCCGTCCGGGAACTGGTCGGCTTCGAGAAGGTGGACCTGACAGGCGGCGAGCGGACCGAGGTGACGTTCGACGTTGACGTGTCGGACCTGGGCGTCGTGACCGAGACCGGCGAGCGCCGCGCGGAACCCGGAACCGTCACGCTGTCCTGCCGCGGGGACGCGGCCGACGTGACGGTTGAACGTCGGTTCGAACGCTGACTGCGGCCGTCGGGGAACGATCGTCAGGCCCCCAACGCGCGATAATAGGCTACTGCGGCGAGCCCGCCGGCCACTGCCAGCCAGCCCAGCGCGGGACCGAACGGCCCCCACTCGACGCTCCCCGAGAAAGCGGCGTCGACAGCGATCTCCGTGGGGAAGTTACCCGGGAGGTAGGTCGCCAGCCAGTGCGCGTCCTCGATCATCGGGTTCTGGAAGAAGAACACGTCGAGCATCGGGGCGATGAGCATGAGGTAGACGCCGGCGAGGCGACTGACGACGAGGCCGGCAAGCGTCCCCAACAGGCCGTAGGTCACCCCGACCACCACCGATGCGAGGACGAACGGGACGAGTGCCTCGGGGACGAACGTCGTCGCGAGCACAGCAAGCGAGACGCCGACGGCGATCAGCCCGGCGACGGCGACCAGCGTGAACCGGGCGGCGAGGAGCGAGACGGGTCCCACGCCGGCGATCGAGAGTCGCGCGTCGGCGTCAGTCGCACTCAGCATGACGAACAGCCCTGCGATCCCGCCGATCAGCGCACCCATCAGGGGAACCAGCAGCGCGCCGTAGATTTCGACGGTCTGGACTGTCAGCCGGCCCGACCCGGGGACGTAGATCGGCACCGACGACGTCGGCAGAACGTAGACGAACACGCCGACGAAGTACGCCGGCAGGAAGAGCAGTAGCGCCAGCAGGACTGGCGTCCGGGCGTACTCCCGCAGCCCCATCTCGAGGGTCGTCCGGAAGCGCCGACCGCTCGCGCTCACGCGAGATCACCCCCGTTGCCGGTCAACCGAACGTACACCGACAGGGCGACAACGCCGGCGACCAGGACGTACGTCACGCCCGCGGCGGCGTTGTCCAGCGCGATCGACCCCTCGAAGACGGCACTCCGGAACAGCTTGTGGGGGAAGTGCAGCGGGAAGAGCGTCAGGATCGGCGAGTCCAGGTTCAACATGCCCGACGAGAGGAAGTCGTCGAAGTCCACGAGGAAGACCATCACCAGCGATCCTTCCAGGGCGCGGGGGAGGACCGCGCCGACGAGCATCCCGATGAGGCCGTAGACCAGCGCCGCGAGCGCGAGCGCACCGAACGCGACGATCGGTGCCTCGGGTGGCGTCCGCCAGGCCAGCACCGAGAGCGCGGCCCCCGTGATGACCAGGGTCCCCAGCATCACGGTGATGAGCCGCGAGGCGAACAACTCGCCGCGGGAGTACCCACAGATCCGCAGGCGCTCGTCGGCCTGACGGGCGCTGATGACCTGGAAGAGTCCGAGTACGCCGGCGAAGAAGGCGACCGAGTAGATCGCGCCATTGACCCGCCCCATCTCGGCGAGTCGGCCAGCCTGCACGAACGGCAGCTGCGGGAACGCGTCCATCGCGATCCCGTACCCCTCGACGACGACCAGCGGGAGCGCGATCAGGAGGACGACGTTGACCGGGGTGCGGACGAACGCGCGGATCTGCGCCGCGATCCCCGTCCGGAGCCGGCGAGCGCGGCTCGCGCTTGCTCCCGGCGCACTACTCGCCACTTCAGACATCGACGCCCCCTCCGTCAGCGTCTCCGTTCGGCGCGCTTCCGCCGCGTGGATCCGCGCTCGCCGCGTCGCTCGGACCGGCGTCAGTCACGTCTTCGAGGTGGCCATCAGCGAGTTCGAGGATGCGATCGAAGCGCTCGCGCTCGCTCACGAAGTGCGAGATGATCGCGATGGCCGTTCCCTGTTCGGTCAACTCCTCGGTCAACCCCCAGAATTCGAGGTAGGTCTCCCAGTCGAAGCCCGTGTATGGCTCGTCGAGCAGGAGGACGTCAGGGTCGTGCAGCAGTGCGATCGAGAGATTGATTTTCTGGCGGTTGCCGCCGCTGAGGTGGTCGATCCGGTAGTCGAGAAACTGCTCGAAGCCGAGGCGGTCGGCGTACCGATCGCGTGCCTCGGTGATCGCGTCGTGGTCCATCCCGTAGGCCGTCCCGAACAGCCGGAAGGTCTCCCGGACGGTCAGCCGGTCGTACAACAGCGGTTCCTGGGGGCACCAGCCGACCTGGCCCGACCGTTCGACCGTCCCGGCGTCGGGCGAGAGTGCGCCGACGAGGATCTGCATGAGCGTCGACTTCCCGGCCCCGTTCTCGCCGACGATGCCGACGATCTCGCCCGCGTCGATCTCGATGTCGGCCCCGTCGAGGACATCGACCGTCCGACCCATCGGCATCCAGTCGGGCCAGGGCGGCTCGTAGGTCTTCGCGAGGTCGCTCGCGACCAGTACGCGCTCGCCGCCGAGGTCGGCGTCGCCCGCCATGGTTCTTTTTTCTATATTCGGCATATACCGAATGTTCTGTACGAAACGATTTAATACTTACGCCGCCATGCTTCCAGTGATGAGCAACGACGAGCCCCCGCAGGCAGTGCGCGAGGCCAGGGAGACGGTCATCGAGGCGTTCGCCAACTCCGCCGAGATCTACGGTGCCAAACGGAGTTACGGCCGGCTGTATGGGATCCTCTACTTCGCCGACGAACCGCTGTCGCTCGACACACTGGCCGAACGGAGCGAGTACGCCAAATCGACAGTCTCGACGGCGATGACCGAACTCGGGCGCTATCACATGGTGACGCGGCGGTCGATCCCGGGCGAGGGCAAGAAGGCCTTCTTCGAGGCCGAGACCGACTTCTGGCAGATCATCAGGGCGTTCCTGAACAACGAGGTCCGGCGGGAGATTGAGACGATGACGCGGGCGCTTTCGGACGCTCTCGACTCGCTCGAAGATGTCGAGGACGGGCGTGCCGAGGACGACCGTCAGAAACTCCAGGAGTTGCTCGAACTCTACCGGCAGAGCGAACGCGCCATCGACATCCTCAACAGCCAGTCTGTCGATCGGATCGCCGCGGTATTCGATCGTCTTCGGTAGGGACCCACTCGCGGGGAACGACCAGCCACAGCGTCCCGACGAGGGATAGATTAATCCGGCCGCGATTCTGAGCCCCTGATATGCCCAAGGTTTCGATCTCACTGCCCGATCGAATCGAGAACGACATCGAGCGCCTCGTCGAACAGGGCGAGTTCGTCAACCGCGACCAGGCCGTCGAAGAACTGCTGACGATGGGCGTCTCCGCGTACGACACCGGCGAGGACGAACCGGAAGTCGCCCCCGAGGACGACTTCTTCTCCCAGACGGTCGAGGACCAGCAGGACCCCGCACTCCAGGACGACGACCCCGACGACGGCTATACGTTCTGACTGCCGACGCGCCTCGCGTCTCTGTCCGTCTCCGCGATAGCGTCGCCAGCGTGTCGCAAGCCTTATGTACATGTCTGTACGTTAGTGTACGGTAATGGCCTCCAGTGAAGAGATAGCGCCTGACGTGCGTTCGATCCTCTCGGCCGCGAGGGATCGTGGCGGCGCGTCCGGGACGGTCGACGTGACGCCGCGGTCGTTGTCGGCAGCATTCGACCGCGCTGAGGCCGACGGTCGAGTGCCGACGATCACCGAGGTCAAGCCGACGAGTCCAACGACCGAGGGCCGACACGACGGCGACCCGGTCGAACTCGCGACGGCCATGGTCGAGAACGGGGCGGCGGCACTGTCAGTGCTGACCGAACCCGAGCACTTCGGGGGGTCGCCCGAAACGTTGCGGCGCGTCCGGGAGGCCGTCGACGTGCCCGTCCTCCGGAAGGATTTCATCCTCCACGAGGACCAACTCGACGTCGTCGCGGCCGACCTCGTCCTGTTGATCGTCCGGTTTCTCGAGGAGGACGGCACCGACGACCTCGACGAGTTGATCGAGGCTGCCCGGGACCGCGGGTTCCAGGTGCTCGTCGAAGCCCACTCCCGGGCGGAGGTTGAGGCCGCCGTCGATGCCGGTGCGGAGATCATCGGCGTGAACAACCGTGATCTCGCGAAACTCGACGTCGACCTCGAAACGTTCGAGTCGGTCGCGCCCGCAGTCCCCGACGACGTGACGTTGATCGCCGAGAGCGGGATCGAGACGCCGGCGGACGTCAGGCGGATGCGTGCGGCCGGCGCGGACGGGTTGTTGATCGGCTCGGCGATCATGGACGGCGACGTGGCGACGAACACGCAAGCACTTACCACACCGACGGAGACACACAACCAATGACCACGAACGACACTGACGGCAGCTTCGGCGGGTACGGGGGCCAGTACGTCCCCGAGGCACTGATGCCCGCCATCGAGGAGCTTCGGGACGCCTACGAGCGCTACGTCCTCGAGAACGAGGACGGGTTCATGGACGAACTCCGTGCGCACCTCGCGGACTTCGGGGGTCGACCCACGCCGCTGCAGCGGGCCGACCAGTTGAGCGAGCGTTACGACACCGAGGTCTACCTCAAGCGCGAGGACTTACTCCACGGCGGGGCACACAAACTCAACAACGCCCTCGGGCAGGTCCTCCTCGCGAAGTACATGGGCAAGGAGCGGATCATCGCCGAGACGGGGGCCGGCCAGCACGGCACGGCGACCGCGATGGCCGCCGCCCACCTCGACATGCCTGCTGAGATCTTCATGGGCGAAACCGACATCGCACGCCAGCGCCCCAACGTCTTCCGGATGGAACTCAACGGCGCGACGGTCACGCCAGTGACGACCGGCCGCGGGACGCTGAAGGAAGCCATCAGCGAGACGATGCGCGACTGGGCGACCAACGTCGAGGACACCCACTACGTCATCGGGTCGATCGTCGGCCCGGACCCCTTCCCGCGGATGGTCCGGGACTTCCAGTCGGTCATCGGCGACGAGGCCCACGAGCAGGTCGTGGCCAAGACCGGCGCACTCCCGGATTCGATCGTGGCGTGTGCGGGCGGCGGGTCGAACACGATGGGTGCCTTCCACGAGTTCGTCGACAGCGAAGACGTCGACCTGATCGCCGTCGAGGCCGGCGGGTCGTCGCTCGAAGTCGACGATGAGGCGGGCGTCGCGCCCAACTCGGCGACGCTCTCGACCGGCGAGGAGGGCGTCCTCCACGGAGCCCGCACGAAACTCCTCCAGGACGAGGACGGCCAGATCATGGAGTCCCACAGTGTCTCGGCGGGCCTGGACTACTCGGGCGTCGGCCCGGAACTCGCCTATCTCGTCGACGAGGGACGCGTCGAGGCCGTCAACGTCGACGACGAGATCGCCCTCGAAGCGTTCCATCGTGTCTCCCGGCTCGAAGGCGTCATTCCCGCCCTGGAGACCGCCCACGCCTTCGGGTATGTAGAGGAGAATCCCGAGGCGGTCGGCGACGTGACGATCGTCAACGTCTCCGGACGGGGCGACAAGGACTTAGAGACCGTCGTCGAGGAGACGAAAGAGCGCGACCTGGACGTCGAAACGGACGCGAGCGTCTTCGAGGAGGCGAAACAATGACCGCAAACAGCGATATCGGGGCTGTCTTCGAGTCGGGCGAGCCGGCCTTCGTCCCGTATCTGGTCGCCGGCGACCCCGATTACGAGGCCTCCCTCGAATACATCGAGGCCTTAGAACGCGGCGGAGCCGACATCATCGAACTCGGCCTGCCCTTCTCGGAACCGATCGCCGAGGGGCCGACGATCCAGGAGGCGATCGTCCGGTCGCTGGAAGGCGGAATGACGCCCGAGCGATTCTTTGCGTTCGTCGAGGAGCTCGACGTCGAGGTGCCGCTGGTCTGTATGACCTACTACAACCTCATTTATCAGTATGGGGCGAGCGAGGCGCGGAGCGCCTCGGGCACAGCGAGCGGTGGAACCGCGAGCAGGGGTCCCCGGCCGTTCGTCGAGCGCGCCGCGGCGTCGGGCATCTCGGGGCTGGTCGTCCCGGATCTGCCGGCCGAGGAAGCCGACCCGCTGCGGGACGCCTGCGACGAGTTCGGCCTCGACCTGGTCTTCATCGTCGCGCCGACGACCCGCGGCGACCGCCTCGAAACGATCATGGACCAGGTCTCGGGGTACGTCTACGTCCAGGCCCGTCTCGGGACGACCGGCGCGCGCGAGGACGTCAGCGACCAGACCGACGAGAGCCTCGCGCGCCTGCGCGAGTGGGACGTCCCCAAGGCCGTCGGCTTCGGGATCAAGACCGGCGAGCACGCCGAACGGATCGTCTCGGCGGGCGCGGACGGCATCATCGTCGGGAGCGCGCTGGTCGACATCGTCGCGGAAGGGGCCGAGAGCGACGAGGCGACCGAGGCAGTCGCGGATCGACTCGAAGCGAAGGCCCGGGAACTCAAAGACGGCGCGCTCCGTGGCGCGCCGTCGGCGACAGTCGAGGAGTGATCACCGGAGCGTGACGACCAGAACGACCGCGCCGACCAGCAAAAGGAACAGCGCCGCGACGGGCTGGCCGCCGGCCGTCACGCGGTAGGCGGCGTAGCCGAGTCCGGCCTCCGCGGTACCGACGAGGGTGTTCAGCCCGACGTGTGCGACTTCGACGCGGACCGTCTCCGCCTCTCTGCCGAGTTGTTCGCCGATCGTGATCCCGTACCGGCCGGCGTCCCACGCCAGGACCGCAAAGAGTGTACTCAGGATCAGTGGTTCCGGCGGCGCGCCCTGGAACCCGCCGATCAACACGCCGGAGAGGAGCGCCACCGCGCCGTATCCGACCGCCGTCCGACTGCCGCGTCCCGCGCCGATGCCGACCAGAAGCGTCCCGAGGAGACCGATCACGACCAGCGCCGACGTCGGCATGGTGAGCGTGCCGAGCAACGCGTACCCGGTCGCGATGACGACGCTGACGCGGACGGGCGAGTGATCGGTCCGGTCCCCGGCGACTGTGTCCCCGTCGCTAGCGCCGTCGCCGTGATCGGCCGCGATCGATCCGTCCCGGGAAGCGCCCACTCCCGGGGACGTGGGGGAACTCATGCCGACCACCGGGCCTGTGCCCGGGCGAGCGCCGCCGCGAAGGACTCGCCGCCACGCCAGTCGAGGACGCGAACGCCCTGCCCGCGGAGGGCGTCCAGGCGGTCCGTGCGTTCCATGTGTGCGAGTTCGCGATACGGCGTATCGTCGGTCGTCGGATCGGGGCTCACCACCGTCACGAGGTGGCCGTAGGCGTCTAGCCGGCGGGCGACGGTCGGAACGTAGTCGTCACAGCACGGCGAGAGGACGAACACCTGGGTGTCCGGCGGGAGCCGACGGCGGAGTTGGGTGACCTGGCGGTCCTTGAGCTGCTCGCGACGATCGTCGCGGATCGTCTCGTACAGTCCCTCTTCGGGTGGAATCGGCGACAGCGCCGGATGGGAGTTCAGCAACGCGCGGCCGTGAGCCCGGTGTTCGTCGCCGGTTCCCGGTGAGAGCCAGCAGTCCTCGCTGGCCGGGCCGAACGTCGTCACGCCGACGCGATCGCCCGTGTCGAGCAATGCGGCGAAGATCCGGTTGGCGGCGTCGACGCTCCGCTCGACGGCGTGATACGCCCCCGGCTCCGGCGCGCGGTAGGCGGCCTGCCGGGTGTCGATCACCAGCATGACCGTCGCGGCGCGTTCCTGGCGATACTCGAGCGTGCCGAGTTCGCCGGTTTTGGCGTGGCGACGCCAGTCGATCCGGGAGAGGGGATCGCTCGACCGGTACTCCCGCGTCGAGAAGAACTCCACGCCCGAGCCGCCCTCGTCGGTGTCGACCCGTCCCACATACTGGGTCGTCAACCCCCGAAGCGGGAGTTGCTCGCTGCTCAGGGCCGGTAGCGAACACGACAGCGTCGTCTGGGCGTCGACGGTCGTCTCGCGCTCGATTGCCCCGCTCGGGTCCGCGACGGTGACCTGGGCGGGTTGCCAGTCGTGTTCGCCGCGGGTCGCGGTCACCGTATAGGCGTAGGTCACGCCGTTCCCGGGGCGAAGGACTGCACCGTGGCGTGGCGTGTCGTCCGTGACGTCGAGCGCCGGCGGCACGCCGTCGACGACGCGCACGTCGGTGAGAACCCCCGCGCCCTCGTTCCGGATCTCGACGGTAACGGTGACCTCGTCGCCCGGATCCGGGGCGTCGTCGTCGAGCTGTCGGCGGATCGACAGCGTCGGCTCGCCGCTTTCGCGAACTGCGAGCGGTTCGGCGCTGCGGGCGTAGCCCGCGAAGACCGCGCCGACGACGCCGGCGAGCAGCAGGCCGGGTTCCCGGAGGACGATCCCGAGGCCGCCGAAGACGAACGCGACCGCGCCCACGCCGGTCCAGTGGCCGGTGGCGTGATCGACGACCCGGGCGTCGCTCCCCTCGTCCGCACGAGGTCGATCCGATCGCGACCGGCGATCGTCGCCGGACGCCGTCATCGGGTTCCCTCCGTGCGGAGTTCCCTGAGGGCGGCGATCACGTGCCGGTGTGCGCGCTCCGCGGTGGACGTTCGACTCACCAGCCCGCGGAGTTGCGTCGTGATCGGGACCCGGACCGCCCCGGAGCCGAGGGACGCGGCCGCGAGCTGATCGTCAGTCCAGGTGCCGTCTTCGATCTGTGCCCGCGCGTCGGCTGCTGAACAGTTCCGGACCTCTATCAACGAGACGACGACGCGACGCCGAAGGCGGTCCGTCAACTCGGAGTCCGGCAGGTCGGCGAATTCGTCGCCCGGCACCGCCACCCGGTGTCCGGACTCGGTCGGCGCGGGACGCCACCACTCGCCCCGGGTCGCGCGGCGGTCGGCGAGTTCCAGCCAGCCGAGCCCCACCACGCCGAGCCCGAACAGGAGGACCACGACGTAGCTGTACCCCCCCAGAACCGAGAGCGGTGACGCGTCGACAGCCAGGAGGACGAAGCCGACCAAGACGGCGGCCAGCCCGGCCAGCTGTGCGGGCCGCCAGTTCATCCGTCGCCACCCCCGTTCGGGGCGTCCGTGCCCTCGGCGTAGGTAGCCTCAATGCGCCGGAGCGCCGCGACGGCACGCTCCTCACGGCCGTCCGGATCGCGCTCGCCGTACCGGACCTCGGCGAACAGCCGCGTGAGTTCGGCGACGTCTTCTCCGGCCATCCCCGCCGCGACCGCCGCCACCTCGAACTCCTCGGGTGTCGTGGTCTCGGGCTGGGAAACCTGGAGGTGACGGACCATCTCGCGCCAGGCGCGATACACTTCATTGTCGACGGTTGCTTCGGCTTCGATGCGATCCGCGGCGTCGCCCGCCGCCTCGCCGACCGCCTGGAGATCCGGGTCGACCGCCGGCGTGGCCGGTTCCTCGACGTCGATCGAATCGCCGGTCCCGGTCCGGACGAACAGGAAGACGAGCATGCCGCCGAGTACGAGCCCCAGGCCGCCCAGCACGGCGGGAAGCGGCGGGGTCCACCACGTGAAGGAGAAGGAATTCGCGGGTGGAACTGGGGTCCGCTCGGGTGCATCGGGCGGCCCCCCGCTCGGGTCCGGTGTCAGCGCCGGCCCGGACCCATTGGAGGCGGTGTCCGTCGGCAACTGCCCGGAATCGAGCGTCGCGGCGGCAGCTCCCAGCGCGACCACGACGAGGGCAAGCACGACGATCGTTGGGAGGCGGTCACGTGACATTGGCCTACCCGGGAGCCGGCGCGTCGACGTCCGAGACCGTCGGGACGGGGATCGAGTCGACGACGGCATCGAGGACGTCGCGCTTGTCGACGTTCTCGACGGTCGCGTCGGGCGTGAGGACGAGCCGATGGGCGAGGACGTCGGGCGCGATCGTCTTCACGTCGCCCGGCGTGACGTATTCTCTCCCCTCGATGACGGCCCGGGCCCGCGCGGCTTCGAGGAGTCGCTGCGTGCCACGCGGCGAGACGCCGACCCGCACCTGGGGCTGGTCGCGGGTCGCCCCCGCGATGTCGGTCATGTAGGCGATGAGGTCGTCGGTGACGGTGACGTCCTCGGGGAGGGCCTGGATTGCCGTGACGCGATCCGGTTCGAGTACCGCCTCGACCGAGGGCGTCTTTGCCGCCCGGCCGGTCCGTCGACGGAGGAGCGTCTGCTCGGCCGCCGGGTCGGGATAGCCGATGGACGTCTTCACGATGAAGCGATCGATCTGGGCCTCCGGGAGCGGAAACGTCCCCTCGCTCTCGACGGGGTTCTGGGTCGCGATCACGAAGAACGGGTCCGGGAGGTCCCGGGTCGTCCCGTCGGTCGTCACCTGTCCCTCGGACATGGCTTCGAGGAGCGCGGCCTGGGTCTTCGGCGGTGCGCGATTTATCTCGTCGGCCAGGACGACGTTCGCGAAGATGGGGCCCTCGCGGAACTCGAAGTCCTGCTCGCGTTCGTTGTAGATGTGTGAGCCGGTCACGTCCGCCGGGAGGAGGTCGGGCGTGAACTGGATCCGATTGAACGAGAGCCCGAGCGCTTCGGCCATGCTTCGGGCGGTCAAGGTCTTGCCGGTGCCGGGAACGTCTTCGAGGAGGACGTGGCCGCGGGCGAGGACGCCGGTCAGGACAGTCTCGAGGAATTCACGGTCGGCAATCACCGTCCGTTCCATCGCCTCAAGGACGTCCGCACAGCGGGCGCTTGCGTCAGGGATGTCAGGTTGTACCATCGATTATCTGTCTCCGTGCGGGGATTTGATCAGGTGAAATTCCGGGGCAGTGAAACCTTTTTTGGTACCTGAGTGAACTGCGGCTCCACAGTACGTCACGCGCCCGGACAGCCCAGTTCGCGGATCTCGTCGTCAGATATCTCCGGGATCTCGACGTGGACCGGCTCTCCGTAGTCCGTGTACTCGACTGTCACCGTCGCCGTGGCCTCCCCGCCGTTGCCCGAGATCTGGACCCGTATGAGCGACTGGACCGGTCGGGAGGTCTCCTGATCGACCCAGAGTTTGGCGGTGATGTTCTCGACGGTGGCGTCCGTGTTCGTGAGGTCAGTCTGGCTCTCGCCGGGGAGCGACGACACCGTCTTCTGGGAGGGATACGCGACGATGACCGACGTCTCGTCACCGTCGATGGTCGCCGTCCCGTTCCAGTAGACGTTCGTCCGTTCGAATAGCTCGACCTGTCGACCCAGCGGGGTCAGCGACAGCCACTCGACGTCGGTCGACTGGTTCTGCTTGCCCCACCCGGACCACGGGCTGGGACACTGCGTGTAGACCGACCGGCCGTCGAGGTAGCTGGTCACCGTTCGACCTTGGACACTCGTGTTCATCCGCATCAGCCGGGTCGTCCGGTTGACGACGCCGTCGCCGTCGACCGAGAGCGACTGGGACCGCCCCTCGGCGGACGCCGAAACGTCGGTGTCCATCGACATGCGGTAGGCGGTGACGTCGGCAAGCGCGTCGACTGTCTCGTTTCTGACCTCGAGGGCGCGGTCGTCGCTCGGCGGCTGACTGTCGCCGAGCATGCCACACCCCGCGAGGGCGATCAGGGCAGCCAGGAGGACAGCGGGGACAGCGCGATGCATACGTTCGAGTGTGGCCAGACGATATCAGATAAATCTTGTTGTGTCGAACGAGCTGAACGAAGTCGCTCCGCAGACGCCGGGACCGGAACGCCCATTACCGTCACTTGCCACAGCATCACACAATGACTGCCGGGAAAGACGCACGCCTGACACGCATTGGTACAGGGGGCCGATACCTCGTCGTTCCGATGGACCACGGCCTGACGATGGGCCCCGTCACGGGACTCGAAACCCTCGAATCGACCGTCGACGCCATCACGCGCGGCGGGGCCGACGCCGTCCTGACTCAGCGGGGCGTCGCCGACCGCGTGCACGGGAACCTCAACGGCGCTGGCTATATCGTCCACCTCAACGGTTCGACGACGATCGGCCCCGACGAGGAGGACAAACGCAAGACCGGAACCGTCGAGGACGCCGTCCGCGCCGGGGCCGACGCCGTCTCCTTTCACATCAACGTCGGCAGCGAGTACGAACCCGACCAGCTCACCCAGCTCGCCGAGGTCACGGGAGAGGCCGACCGCCTCGGGATGCCCGTCCTCGCGATGGCCTACGCCCGCGGCCGTGGCATCGACGAGTCCGATCCCGACGCACTCGCCCACGCCGTCCGCCTCGCCGAGGAAGTCGGCGCGGACGTGATCAAGACCGCCTACAGCGGCGACGCCGACTCCTTCGAGCGCGTCGCGGCCGCGTCGGCCAGACCCGTCGTCATCGCCGGGGGATCGAAGGGGACGGACACGGAAACCCTGGAGATGGTCCGCGGCGCGATGGACGCGGGCGCAGCCGGCGTCTCGATGGGCCGATCCATCTTCCAGCACGACGATCCGGAGGCGATCACGCGAGCGGTCTCGGCCGTCGTCCACGACGACGACAGCGTCGAGGCGGCCCTCGAACGGGCCGACCTGACGATAGACATCTGATACGGACTGGTGTAATTCTGTCTTACCATATCGGACCAGTGAGAGGTTGTGAAGGTTGAAAGAACGATCATTCCCATACAAGTAGGGATTGAATACGACAGTCCGTATCAGAACGATATCTCCCGTACCGCTTCGCCGGTTGAATCCTCTTAGAAGAGTTCAACCGACCTTGCGGCGAAGACCGCTCCCATGAAAACGAACATGATTACCGTAAGCCATCTCAGGGGGCTGGGATCATAGTAATAAGCAAAGTGCGTTGAATACCCGGCCATGAAGAAGGCGATTATCTCGCCGATCGTCCACCAAATTTGATCTGATACCATTGCTAACCTGTTGCGGTATTATTTTTTCACAGATATTGATTATTGTTATCAGTTCTGTGTCCGGACATTGAAGCCGTACGTAAGCTGCGCAATCGGCATACTCACTGTTGCTGGATTGTGGTTAATTTGAGTAATGACTCCACAACCTTCATTCTCGTAATTGTATTCCGTAACTAACAGCTGGCCGATGGCTGAAATAATCGTGACAGCAACTGTGACTGGGGTCCCGACCCCGGAAATCCCGCAGAGTCCGGCGACGAAGCCAACAGTGACTGTTCCTTGTTGGAGACGATAACTTAGCTCCTGTGTCTCTTCATCGTTGGTGTAAAACTTGTGGGTGTTCACCAGATCGCCCGAGAGAGGGTCGATACCATCAAACACGTATGCCGATAATCCACAGCAAGTACCCTGGGCTTGTTGTGTCTGAACAGACTCAGCCAGTTGTGTGAACTTCTGAGTCGGTTCTAATTTGACGTTTCCAGATCTGGATTTACCATTGGAGGATGCTTTCACCCTGGAGGAAGTATTAACCTTGAAGTAACCCTGTTCGATTAACTCGTTCACCTTCTCCACAGCCTTAGCCAGGATGTAGGCTGCGTCTTCCCCAGTGACTTTCTTCCCTTTTTCAAGAGAGGCTTTAACGGCATTTTTGGCCGCCTTCTCCGCATCCGCGACACCGGCGCTATTTGCTTCGTACTGACGAAGAACGTCTTCACTGTTGAGTTCCTTCCCTTTCTTACCCCTCCCCCTCTTTCTCTTCTTACCCTTCTTGGTGACCGAGAGATCGACTTTGCCATCCTGAACCACAAGAGGAAACATCTGCTTTTCAGGCACACCACGTTTTGAAGAGCCTTTCGCGCTGGCCAGACCAGCGAATGATGTTGCTACCGCCCTGTACCCACTGATTGGAGGATTTCTCTCCGACTATATTCTTTTGACATTGCAAATTCAAAAGTGTAGTCCTTATATTTATAAATTTTGTCATCATAGTACGGTATGTCTTTTCAAATATTGTACCTATTTATAGTTTTTCAGCCGTGGGAACTACCGCTTTCCGGAGTGGCGGCGACACAGCGAGACGAAAACACCGTTACTCGCATCGAAGACGTAACTCGTCTCGAACCTGATGTAGCCGGACTCGCACTCGACAACTAACGAGGTTTTCACCCAGATAAGACCCGATCGACGACCCACAGCGCCGAAAGCGCGACCACCCCGCCAGTGAAGAAGACGGCCGCCAGGACGAGCGGGTCCGACGCGACCGGTTCGACGGCGATCTGATACTCGCTGGCGTTCGCACCGTTCGAGGTCACCAGACGGGTGGGCGTCGGCCCGAATCGATCGAAGAGGAAGACGATCGCGAGCGCGCCGACGGCGAGTGCAGCGATCACGCCGACGAGCCGTTCGAGCAGGCGTCGCAGCGACGATTCGGGGTCCTCGCCGGCGAACAGCACGAGCGCTTCGTCGGTCGGCGCGTAGACGTCCATCTCCGCACCGTTCCCCCCGTACCAGGTGTCGACGACCGTCACGAGGTCGGCGGCCTCGAGTTTCGTGAGGTGATACTGGACGTTCTGGAGGGTAGTCCCCACCTCGTCGGTCAGTTCCGAGGCGGGCCGGGGATCGGCGTGTAAGGTCTGGAGGATGGTCCGGGCCGTCTCCGAGCCCAGGGCGTCGAACACCTCGTCGGCGCGGTCGTCGTCCAGGGCGAGCATCGTCGGCTCGCGGTCGTCGGGGGACGGATCCGGACGCCCGGGGAGCAGGCGACTCACGGGCTACCTCCAGGCTGGTCCATACGCATCGGCAGGCGGGCGATGCCCTTGAGTATTCGTGGTGGTCAAACGCGCGTTTGCGTGCTCGGGAGGTTAAGGGACAGCGGGCACACACGTCCGGACATGCCCGATCGATACCTGCTTTCGCTCACCCTCCTGCTCGCAGTCGGGACGGCCGGCTGCCTGGGCGCGATGGACGCGCCGTCCGCAACGCCTGCGGGGACGACCCCAGTCGAGGCCGTTGGCGAGTGTCCCGAAGACATCGAACGACTCGACGCCGGCGTCACGACCGGCTCGCTCCCCAGTCAGGACGCCGGCTTCGCGATCGAGGCCGACCGGAATTCGGTCCCGCGTGGCGACGAACTCACCGTCACGCTCGAGAACACCGCCGAGGCGTCCCGAAGGACGGGCACGGAACGCAGATTCGTCCTGCAGCGACACGTCGACGGCGAGTGGACGACTGTCCTGGGCGCACGCGACGGCCGGGCTGGCTGGAACGCGACGCTGGTGATGCACGAACCCGGCGACGGGTACACCTGGACGATAGGACTGGACGACGAGGGCTTTGGGGAGTGGGGCTACGAACCCTGTGGCTCGCTGCCGGCGGGCGAGTATCGCTCCGTCTACCACAGTCTCGTCGAACCGGGCGAGTTCGAGACCGAGATTCCCGATCCCTCGGTAGCGGTCGAATTCACCCTTGCCGAGGAAGACTGACGCGGACGACCGCCGAATCCGCCACGTTCAAGCCGGCCCGGAGCGAGCGTGGACACATGACACGCTCCGTGTGGCTCAAGGCCGACGATGCCGTCGGCGACTGGGAGGCGCGCAAACGACGCATCACCGCCGGCCTCGAGGCCGGCGTCGACTGGGTCCTCGTCGACGAACACGACGTTTCCCGCGTCCGGGATCTCGGCGAGGTCAACGTCGCGGCCTTCGCCGGCGACGACGTTCACGTCATGGACGCCGAGGGCACGGCCGAATCGACCGCCGACGCGGTGATCGTCGGCAAGGACGGCGAGGGCGACGGGACCGTCGGCCTTCCCTCGGATTTCTCGGGATCGGCCGACCTCTCCGCGCTCCGCAGCGGCGGCGCGAACGGCGGGTACGTTCACATCTTCGACGAAGATTACGAGGCCTTCGCCGAGGCGGTCGCCGCCGAGGCCGACTACACGATGGTCGTCGCCGAGGACTGGCAGATCATCCCCCTGGAGAATCTCATCGCCCGCGTCGGCGAGGAGACAGAGCTGATCGCCGGCGTCCAGACTGCCGAGGACGCCCGTACCGCCTACGAAACCTTGGAAATCGGGGCCGACGCCGTCCTGCTTGACACCGACAACCCCGACGAGATCCGCGAGACCGTCGAGGTCCGTGATGCGGTGGGCCGGGAGAGGCTGGACCTGGAGTACGCCGAGATCACCGCCATCGAGCAGACCGGCTCGGCCGACCGGGTCTGCGTGGATACGGGGTCGATCATGGATCACGACGAGGGGATGCTCGTCGGCTCGATGGCCCGCGGGCTGTTCTTCGTCCACGCCGAGACCGCCGAGTCGCCGTACGTCGCCTCCCGACCCTTCCGGGTCAACGCCGGTGCAGTCCACGCCTACGCTCGGACGCCAGGCGGCGAGACGACCTACCTCTCGGAGTTCTCGAGCGGCGACGAGGTCCAGATCGTCGACCGCGACGGCAACACCCGCGAGGCCATCGTCGGGCGCGTCAAGATCGAGAAGCGCCCGATGTTCCGGATCCAGGCCGAGACCGAGAGCGGTGACCGCATCGAGACGCTGCTCCAGAACGCCGAGACGATCAAGGTCGCCACGCCGGAGGGCCGGATCGCCGTCACGGACCTGGAGGTCGGCGACGAGGTGCTGGTCTACCACGAGGACACGGCCAGACACTTCGGCGAAGCCGTCGAAGAGAGCATCATCGAAAAGTAAGGCGTTCCTGTTTTCGCTCCGCCCGCGTCGATCACTGCCACCCCTGTCTTACAGTTCGAACCGCGAATCCGATTCCACGTCGGCAACGTCTTCGAGTTCAGTGGCACACCACGGACAGAACGTGAGATCGCCGTCTGCGTCGTCCAGGTCGTGCCCACACTCGGGACACTGGCGTCCGGTGTCGACGGCTGCCTGGCGGGTGTGCTGACGGGCCAGAACGTACGCGTCGATCACGTTGAGCACGCGAAGACCGAGGATGAGAAACGAGGCGTCCCGGGGGAGGTTCCGGCTGGCCTGCATGATCGCCTCGTAGGAGGTCTCCTGTGGGATGAGGTCTGGCGGGATCACCAGCCAGGCCGCCGAGAACAGCAAGACGAGCCACAGCCCCGTCCGGAGCCACTCCCGGAGGTAGGCATGCCCCAGCCCGGGGAAGAGAACCGAGAGGGCGATCGCCAGCCACGGACGCTTTGCCGAGGCAGTCTCGCTCACTGTCCCGACTGTGTGGACGCCCGGACGTAAACCTGACTAACCGGTACGACGTCGCTCACCGCCCGCCGAGTTCCGCGACGAGCCCCGCGAGCGTCGCGAGATCGTACTGGCCGGGGGCGGTCGCCGCCTCGGGGTCGACCGGCGCGTAGCCGATCCGGGAGCCGTACAGCGGGGCGACGGCCCGCGAGTGACGGCCGGCCTCGCCCATCGCCATCGTCGCCACGGTGTGCCCCTCGACGGTGGCCGCCCGCGTCGCCACCAGCAGGTCCAGCACGTCGTCCGGCGTCTCGGCGGTGACGGCGAGTTTGCTTACGTCGCCGAATTTCGCGGCGTCCCGCAGCGTCTCCTGTAACTCGCCCATCGGCGGCGTTCCCTCGAAGTCGTGCGTGGAGACGATCACGTGAACGTCGTGTTCCCGGGCCGTCTCGATCAGCGCCCCGGCGTCACCATCGCGCGCGGACGCGAGTTCGACGTCGACAGCCGCGACGGCGTCGTCGGTGACGGCCGCTTCGAGGGCGGCGAGGCGGCCCGCGTCCGCTGCCTCGCCGCCCTCCCACTCGGGGCGATTGGTCACGAGCAACGGCAACTCGCCGTCGTACTCCGATAGCTGCGTGAGTGGCTCCTCGGCCAGGTCCATCCGCAACTCGACCAGGTCGGCGTGCTCGCGGGCAGCCGGTTCTTCGGCGAGGTCCGCCGTCGCGGCCGCCAGTCGAAACGAATCGAAGTTCATACTGGGGGTGGGGAGCCAGAAGGCAAAAACGCCCCGGCTCAGTCACTCACGATGCACCGGGACGGTGAGAGTACGGACAGCTGGTCGATCGAGGGCAGGCTCTCGAGAACAGGTGCAAGAGAGCTTTTCCGAACGGCGCTCCGTCGTCTAACGGAGACGTGAAACCACAGCGAGAGCGGACCGAGACCCACACACTACCGAATCAGGCCCAGACAGTTACCACAACATGACCAGACGTCCATCCACCGGACGGCCGGTATCGAGCCCGGAACGCGATTTGCGGACCCGCCGGAGTTTCCTGGCGACGGTCGGGTCCGGCGTCCTCGGTATGAGTCTCGCCACCACGGCCGCCGCGCAGACGCTGTCGGCCGAGGCTCCGAAGATCGACGCGCCATCCGACCGGTCCTGGGAGTTGACGTGGGCCGACGAGTTCGACGGGTCGATCAACGACGCGTGGAGCCACGAGACGGGCGGCGGGTGTGGCGAAGACGCAGGCCTGGATACCGACTGCACGTGGGGCAACGAAGAGGCACAGTACTACACGGCGGGCGACAACGCGTGGGTCGAAGACGGATCGCTCGTCATTGAGGCTCGCGAGGAGCCCGCACCGAACGGGCACAACGACTACACCTCGGGCCGGCTGAAGACACAGGGCGAACACACAATGGAGTACGGCCGCCTGGACGTGCGTGCGACGGTGCCCGAAGGCCAGGGGATCTGGCCGGCGATCTGGTTGCTCGGCGAAGACATATCAGATCGTGGCTGGCCCGGGTGTGGCGAGATCGACGTCATGGAGTTTCTCGGCCACGTTCGCGACACGGTTCACGGGACCGTCCACGGCCCGGGCTACGCCGGCGCTGACGGCATCGGGTCGAACTTCACGCTCGAAACGGGCCGGTTTTCGGAGGGGGCCCATACCTTCTCGATCGTCTGGGAGCCCGACCGGATCGACTGGTACGTCGACGGGACACACTTCCATTCGGTCACCCGCAAAGAGGTCGAGTCGGCTGGTGACCAGTGGGTGTTCGACCACGAGTTTTTCATCCTGCTCAACGTCGCCGTCGGTGGGCGCTGGCCCGGCTATCCGGACGAAACCACGGAGTTTCCCCAGCGGATGACCGTCGAGTACGTCCGCCAGTTCGAGGCAGTCGAGGAGCCGACCACGCCGGAACTGGACCCGATCGAGGGAACGATTCCGGCTGATCTGGACGGCGACGGGCGACACGAAGACTTCGACGGTGACGGGCAACTCACGTTTTCTGACGTCTTCACGTTCTTCCGGCAGGCTGGCACATCAGAAGTGAAGACTCACGTCGAGGCGTACGACTTCACGGGTGACAACAGCGTCACGCTGGCGGACGTGGTAGCACTACTCCGGAAACTGTAGGCACGGTCTCCATTCGGTACCGTGGACGTGGGTAGAATGGTCGACGACCGATCGCCGGACAACCGGACCTCACGTTCGGCGCTCGATCGGTTCGTGCGTCACGGTGTAGCCCTCGCCGGTCTCTACCACCGACTCGACGGCGTAAAGTCGAAGCTCCCGCTCCTGCTTCGTGCGGACCGACGTCTCGTAGTGGTCGTTCTCGTAGCCCAGTTCCTCGCCCGAGTCCTGGCGCTGTTGGACCCACTCGCGGTGGCGTTCGAGCCGCCGGGTCGCACGTTCACGGGACCGGTCGGGCAGGCCCTCGATGCGGTCGTCGAAGGCGGCCCGGAGGTCGGCGTCGCGTTCGTAGCCGACGGAATCCCGGCCGGCGAGCATCGCCGCGAGGGTCGTCGTGCCGGTCCCCCAGAACGGGTCGAGGACGGTGTCGCCGTAGACCGAGAACATCCGGATCAAGCGGAGCGGCACCTCGACGGGAAACGCCCCCGAACGCTCGCGAAGTCCGGCCTCGAGGTTCTGGGGCGTCCCGGTCATCTCCCAGAGATCCGAGAACCACCGGTTGCGCTCCTCCCAGAAATAGGCGCTCTCGTAGCGCGTCTCGTCGCCGGGCGGGAACGACCGACGTGATCCGTTGCGAAACAGAAGGATCGACTCGTGTTCGAGCGTTGGATAGGCGTTGGGCGGCACCATCCCCGAGCCCATGAACTTCGCGGCGCTGTTCCCGGGTTTCCGCCAGACAATGTCGGGAAGCGGGTCGAACCTGTGAGCGGTCATGCGGCGGGTGATCTCACCGACGTTTGGGTACTGCCGGAAGCGATCGAGCGTCCGCGTGGCGTCACCGACGTTGATCGCGACGATCCCGCCGTCGACGAGGACGCGTTCGAGTTGTTCCCAGACCGCATCGAGCACGTCGTGCATCGCCTCGAAGGCACGCTGCCCGTCGCCCGCGTCGAGCGCGTCCTCGATTGTGGGATCGAGCGCGGCGAAGACCTCGTCCCACATCTCGATCATGGGATAGGGCGGCGAGGTGACCACGAGGTCGACTGAATCCGCGGGCAACGCGAGCTCGCGGGCGTCGCCCGTCACTACGGCGTGGTCGGTCTCCATACGCGAGGGTCGACCCGGAGCTTAACGTGGGTTGTGATCCGAGAAGAGGGGGTGGCCACCAGTGAAGCGAAAAGCGGCTTTAACGACGGTCAAGCAGCGACTCGAGTTCGTTGACCTTCGCCGCCTGCTGCTGGTTGGCGGCGGCGACGTCCTCGATCTCGTCGGCGACCTCCTCGGCAGTCTCGGCGGTCCGATCGACCATCGACGCGACCTCCTCGGTGCTTGCGGCCTGGTCGTCGGTCGCCTCGGCGACCTCCTGGGCCCCCTCGGCGGCCTCGCTGACGGCCTGGTCGATCTTCTTGAGGATGTCGACCGTCTCGTCGACCTGTTCGATGCCGGACTCGACCTGTTCGTTCGCCTCCTCGATGCTCCCGACGGTCGAGTCGGTCTCGGCTTTGATGTCGGCGACCATCTCCTCGATCTCGGTGGCGTTCTGCTGGGACTCCTCGGCGAGGCTCTTGACCTCGTCGGCGACGACCGCGAACCCCTCGCCAGCTTCACCGGCACGGGCAGCCTCGATCGACGCGTTCAGTGCGAGCATGTTGGTCTGGTCGGCGATGTCGTTGATGACCTCGACGATCTCGTCGATCTCGTCGATGCGATCGCGCAACTGCTCGACGTCGGTCGAGACCTCCTCGTTGGCCTCGTCGACACCTTCCATGGCGTCGATGGCGTCGTCGGCCACGCCCCGCCCCTGATCGGCGAGCTGGCTGGCCTGCTGGCTGACGGCCTTGACCTCGTTTGCACTCGAGGCGACTTCCTCGACCGTCGCCGAGAGGTTCGACACCTCGCCGGCGACCTCCTGCATGTTCTTGGACTGTTCTTTTGCGAGGTCGCTGATCTGCTGGGAACTCCGTGAGACGTTCTCGGATGTCCGCAACAGCTCGTCGATCGCGTCGCCGATCTCCGCTGTTGGGGCCGAACCATCGGCCTCCTCGAGGCCAGAGCCCAGTTGACGCTCCGATTCTGAAGCCATATACTATAGAACCCGGAAGGCCGGCGGATTAAACGTGACTGTTCGGTTATCAGGTCTGATAGCCCTCGCCGCGAGAAGTCGGGCGAAGTGACAGCAAAGCGGCAGCGAGAATCAGGCGGCCGGGATCGACTGCTCGGCCTCGAGGAGTTCGTGATAGCGGTTCCGGATCGTGACCTCGGAGATGTCGGCCACTTCCGAGACGGCGGCCTGCGTGGTCTTCTCGTTGGTGAGCAGCGAGGCGGCGTAGATCGCGGCGGCCGCGAGTCCGACGGGGCTCTTTCCGGAATGGACGCCCTCCTCCTTGGCGTTGGCAAGCAGTTCACGCGCACGGCGTTCGGCCTCCTCTGAGAGTTCGAGATCCGAGGTGAAGCGCGGGACGTAGCTCTCGGGGTCGGCCGGTCGGACTTCGAGGCCGAGTTCGCGGACGACGTAGCGATAGGTGCGGGCGATCTCGTCTTTCTCGACGCGGGAGACGTCCGTGAGCTCGTCGAGGCTCCGCGGGACGCCGGCCTGGCGGGCGGCGGCGTAGACCGAGGCCGTCGAGACACCTTCGATCGAGCGACCGGGGAGGAGGTCCTCGTCGAGGGCACGGCGATAGATGACCGATGCGGTCTCGCGAACGTTCTCCGGCAGCCCCAGGGCCGACGCCATGCGGTCGATCTCGCCCAAGGCCTGTTTGAGATTGCGCTCCTTGGAGTCACGCGTCCGGAAGCGCTCGTTCCACTTCCGGAGGCGCTGCATCTTCTCACGCTGGCGCGACCCCAGCGAGTTGCCGTAGGCGTCCTTGTCGCGCCAGTCGATGTTGGTCGACAGTCCCTTGTCGTGCATCATGTTCGTCGTCGGTGCGCCGACGCGGGACTTCTGGTCCTTCTCCTTGGCGTCGAAGGCACGCCATTCGGGACCGGGGTCGATCTCGTCCTCCTCGACGACGAGGCCACACTCCTGACACACGGTCTCGCCGCGTTCGGTGTCGGAGATGAGGTTGCCGTCACACTCGGGACAGTTGACGTCCTCGGTCTCGGCCTCAGTTTCGTCTTCGTTGACTGTCGTCGATTGGTCAAGTCGGGTTCGGGTGTTTGTCTCGCTCATGGATCTGAAGGCGGGAGCTATCCGGGCACGACTTCGCAAAAACCCGGACAGTCGTTCGGTGAACAGGGGTTAGTTCGAAACTTATTAAAGTGTTTCGGTGGGTGGTGGATTTTCAGCGCTTCGGCGGCCGTGCCCATCGTTTGGTGATGGTTCACAACCCCATTGAAGTGTATAAATCGTTCAGGATTCGTGGCAAATCCGGAGAGATCCGGAATCTACACCGCGCCAGTGAGAATCCGGCGGGCGTGATCGAACTGTGGATGGCCACAGCGTGAGAGCGGTCACGGGTGAATCGTTCGTGGGAAGATCACCCGAGGGATACAAAACAATTTATCTCTCAAGACAGTACATCGAGGGGATGAACCCGGACGATTCACGGGGACTGTCCCGGCGGGCGCTGGTGAAAGCCGCCCTGGCGATCGGCGGTTCGAGCGCGTTGGCGGCCTGCCAGGAGGCCGAGCAGTCCCCGAACGCGAATACGCCGGATCCACCGACGTATCCACAGGGAGTGACCGACCGATCGACGTTGCCGGATCGACAGCACGCCTGGGACGACTACCTGGTCAGCAGCGCCCACGGGGTCGTCACCCAGAGTCAACACCAGCTGATCCTGGGGCTCTCCTACGAGGGATCGATCCCGCCCACCGACGCGGAGCGGACGCAGGTCGAGAACGCCCTGCAGGTACTCGAACGGGCGTTCCAGTGGGGCAGCGGGCTCGACACGAGCGGGAGCGTCAACAACGGCCTGCTGTTCCTGCTCGGGTACGCACCGCAGTACCTCGAAGACGTCGGCATCGAGGTCGGTGGACTCCAGCGACCTGAGACGATCCTCGAAGAACTTGAAGAAGACCCCGAGAAAGCAGCCGATTTCGACGCGATGCTTTTGCTCGACAGCGACTACGCCTCGATTCTGCTGGCCGCCGAGGAGGCGCTGTTCGGCGAGAAAGCGCACCTCAACGGGGTCGTCGTCGACGACCGGCTGACCGGCGTCTTCGAGGTCGTCGAGCGCCGGACCGGCGTCCTCGGCAAGGGACGTCCGGCCCAGGAACTGGAAAACGAGAACGTCCCCGACGACGCGCCGCTGTCACTCGGGTTCCGTGCGGGGTTCGACAACAGCCTCCCGGACGAAGACGTCGCGACGTTCGCGGAGGGGCCACACGCGGGTGGGACGACCCTCGCACTCTCACAGGTCCGAACCCATCTCGACGGCTGGTACGACCAGGAGCACGACGACCGACTGAAGGAGATCTACACCCCCGAACACGACTACGAGGACGTCGGCGACGTCGGCGAGCGGATGGGTGAACACAGCGGGGTCACCGAAGAACACGTCGAGAACATTCCGGCCCACGCCGAGGAACACAACATCGTCGGCCACGCTTCGAAGGTCGCCGCGGCCAGAGACGGGGACTTCCAGACCCAGATCCTCCGGCGATCGGAGGGGGTCGCGCTGGACGATGTCGAGGGGTCGACGTTCAACTTCTCGTCGATCCAGACGGACACCCAACTGTTCCTCGACGTACGCAAAGCGATGAACGTCGAGGAGTACGACGTCGACGTCCCGCCGGGGCGTCACGGCATCGTCGACTACCTGGGGACGATCTCACGGAGCACGTTTTACGTCCCGCCCCGCAAAACACGCGCCCTCCCGAGTAACCGATGACCGATCCGCTCACGACCCACTGGCGCGCGCTGGTCGTCGGTGCGCTACTGGTGGGGTTGGCTGGCTGCGTCGGCGCGCCCGGCGAACTCGACACGAGTATCGACTTCCAGGAACGGACCGAAACGGTCGGCCTCGACTACGAGACCGGCGGCGGCGGTCCGGGGAACGGCAACGACGGCGTCTACGTCGCCGACTACGACCGCGACGGGTGGCAAGACGTCCTGGCGATCGGCGGCGAGCGACCGATGCTCTTTGCGAACACCGGCGGCGAGTTCGCCCGCGTGGAGACGTTCCCGACCGTCGAGGGCGACGTCAAGGGCGGCCTGTTCTTCGACGCCGACGGCGACGGCTGGGAGGATCTGTTGTTACTTCGCTCCTACGGCGAGCCGCTGCTCTTAGAGAACGACGCGGGGACCTTCGAGCGCTCGGGAAACGACTTCGGCAATCTGACCTATCCGATCGGGGCAACGGTCGCCGACTACGACCGCGATGGCGACACCGACCTGTTGATCTATCAGACCGGCGACTGGGCGGAGACCAAGCCAGAGGGGTACTACAGCCTGAATCAGACCCTCGAGGAGGACAACGGGTTCGCGAACGTCCTCTATGAGAACACCGACGACGGGTTCGAGCGCGTCGCGGACTCGGGCCTCGGCGAGGCGACGCGCTGGAGTCTCGCGGCGAGTTTCGTCGACCTGAACGGCGACGGTCACCAGGACGTCCACGTCGCCAACGACTACAACACCGACGTCGTCTACATCAACGACGGTGACGGCACCTTCGAGGAGCGGACCCTGCGGGGCAACACCTCGCGCAACGGCATGTCCTCGGAGATCGCCGACGTCGACGGCGACGGCTCCCAGGACGTCTTCACGACGAACATCTACCTCCCACTGCAGGAAGTCACCGATCCCGAACGTCACGAGCGCCTCGACCTCCTGTTCGGAAACGTCCTCAAGTCGGGCCGGACGAAGGGGAACACGCTGATGATGAACGACGGCACGGGCACGTTCAACGATTCGGCCGTCGCCTACGGCGTCCGTGAGGGTGGCTGGGGGTGGGCGTCGAGTCTTGTCGACCTCGACAACGACGGCGATCGCGATCTCGTCCACGCGACGCAGTACGTCGTCCAGATCGATCCGGCCGATCCCCACTACACGTACCCGATGTTGTTCGAGCGCGTCAACGACAGTCGCTTCCAGAACCGCGACGCGTCCGCGTACAACCTGACCGAACACGACGGACGGGGGCTCGCGACGCTGGACTACGATCGCGACGGCGATCGTGACGTGATCGTCGCGCCGTACGACGGTGAGGTGACGGTCTATGAGAACACCGGGGCCGCCGCCAACAGCATCGCGTTCCGGGCGGTCGACGACGCGGGTTCGACCGCCTACGGTGCCGAGATCGTCGTCTCCGGGCCCAGCGAGACAGTCGTCCAGCAGACCGTCGAGTCGGACTTCCTCTCCCAGGAGAGTCGACTCGCGCACGTCGGCCTGGCCGGCGCAACGTCGATCGACCTGGCGGTGACCTGGCCCGACGGGACCGAGCGGACCTTCGAGGACGTCAGCGCGAACCAGCAGGTTCGCCTGACGAAAGACGGCCTGGAGACGGTCGTCGAATACGAAGCCGACGATTGACTGACCGGCGCTGTCGGGTTCAGACAACGAAGGGACCCCGTGGTGTCAGTCTCGAACCGCGACGGCGTCGACGCCGTCCTCGGCGTCGGCACTCTCCTCGACCGCGGTGGTCAGCGAGACGTTGAGCCACGCCATCGAGACGGAGCCACCGAGGATCGTCACGACGTTCTTGACGGCGTGATCGACGATCGCCACGCCGAGGGCGAGTTCCCAGGTGACGCCCGGAATCAATGCGAGGACGAGCACCGAGAAGACACCCTCATAGAGCCCGACGCCGCCGGGCGACAGCGGGAGGACTTTTGCCAGATTCCCCACGCTGACCGCGAAGAAACTCACGACCACGAGTGTCGCGAGCGGGGCCGAGACGTCGAAGGCGACGAAGACGACGATCGCGGTCACGACGTCGATCGTCCAAATGAGGACGCTCGACGCGGCGACACGGCCGAACGCGGCGGGGTTCGCAGCGACCGTCTGGACGTCGCCCGTGAAGTCCTCGACGACGCTCGCGACGTAGCCCGCGTAGGCGTCGTCGCTGAGCCGATCGAGGGCGTTTCGAACGAGCGTTCGGTCGGACCGTGCCGTCAGCACGATCAACGCAGTCACGCCGATCGCGACGACGCCCACGACGGCGGCTACCGCCACGCCCACACGTCCACTCTCGCGCCCGCTGGTCAACGCGGCGGTGAGTGCTGCGAGCTGGGCCGGGTCGACCACCGCAAAGCCGACGAGGACGACGCCGGCGAGGGTCGCGATCGTCAGCAAGTCGAAGACGCGCTCGACGGCGAGCGAGGCGAATCCCGACGGATAGGGGATCGATCGGCGGGCCTTCATCACGTACGCCCGGACGCCGTCGCCCAGCCGTGCGGGGAAGACGAGGTTGCCCGTCTGACTGATGAAGATCGCCCCCGTCAGGAATCCGACGTCCGAGTCGTAGTCCAGTTCGGCGAGGATGTCCCGGTAGCGATACCCCCGAAGGGGCCAGGAGGTGAGATACACGAGCGTCGCGAGCGCGATCATCGCTGGGTCGGCACGTCGCATCTCCGCGAGGACGGCCGACGGATCGAGATACAGCGTCATCAAGGCGAGCGCGAGCAATATCAGGCCGCTCGCGGCGATCATGCTCCGGGTGCGCGTGATCCGGGGCTGGACGGAGAGTTGCCAGAACGTCCGGAGGATCTGGCTGCCCATCCCGAGAACGTCTCGAACCAGATCGACCTTCGAGTCGCCCTTCGGCGTCCAGACGACGGGGAACTCTTTGACGGCGAACCCGCGGCGCTGGGCGCGGACGAGCATCTCCGTGTCCCAGAACCAGTGGTCGTCCTCGACCGCGTCGGCCAGTTCCGTGAAGGCCTCGCGGCTGAAGGCTTTGAACCCACACTGGTGATCAGCCAGGTCCGACCGAAGGAGCAGCCTGACGAGGGCGTTGTACCCCCGACTCGGGACACCGCGTTTGGACGGCCGCTCGGCGTCGCTGTCCGGGAGCATCCGCGAACCCGTCGCGACGTCGTACCCATCCGTGCGGACGCTCTCGACGAGTTCCTCGAGGTGAGCCATGTCAGTCGCCAGGTCAGTGTCGAAGTAGACGAGCGTCTCGCCGTCGGCCTGCCGGAAGGCGTACGCTAACGCGCCGCCGCGGCCGAGACGTTCGTCGCTGTGAACGTGTCGAACGCGGTCGTCCTTCCGCGCCAGCCGTGCGGCGATCTCCGGCGTGCGGTCGGAACAGCCGTCCTCGGCGACGATCACCTCGAAGGTGCCAGCGGGCAAAAACGCCTCAAGCCGGTCGAGCGTGGCGCTGACGGTCCCCTCGATGGTGTCCGCCTCGTCGTACGCCGGGAGGACGACGCTGACCTCGACGGCCCGATTCATTGATACATACACGCCCGTGATTCACCAAGAACCTTCTGTTGCTCGCGGCTGATCACTTCGTGAGGACTACGGCGGCTCAGGGCTTGAGGATTGTGGGTCCGTGACACACGAGTCCATCGGGCGGGAAACAGAACACACAGGTACGACGGCAGCCGACCGTCTCAGTGTGACCGGGAGACAGGTGCGAGGGTCTCGATGAATCCGATCGCGTCGATCCGCCGGGAGGCGGGGATACTCTGGAGTGAGGGCAGAGGCCCCCCACTCGGGGCCATCGCGGGCACGTGGGGACTGTTGCTCGGGACGCGGATGATCTATCCCGTCCTCCTGCCCACTCTCCGGGAGACCTTCGACCTCTCGCTTGCCGTCGCCGGCCTGCTGGTGACGATCCTCTGGCTGGGCTCCGCGCTCGGCCAGTTGCCGAGCGGGATGCTCGCCGACCGGTTCAGCGAGCGGAGCGTGATGGCGGTCGGAACGCTGGTTGCCGCCCTCGGCGTCTCGCTGGTCGTGGCCGCCCCGACAGCGGCGGTCCTGTTCGCCGCCACCGCGCTCGTCGGCCTCGGACAGTCGCTGTACCCGATCGCCCGGATCACGATCCTCACCGACATGTACCCCGACCGGATCGGCAGTGCGCTGGGGGTGACCATGGCAACCGGCGACCTCGGTCAGACAGTGTTCCCGCCGCTTGCGGGCGCGGTGGCCGCCGCGATCGCCTGGCAGGTTGGCCTCGGCATGATGGTTCCGGGGCTGGTCGTCGCGTCGGTGGTCCTCGTGGTCGTCCTCCCCAGCCAGACTGGCTCTGGGGAGACCGACGAGGGGTCGTCCGGGGCGACGGTGCGGGAACTGATCAGGGACCTCCGGGAGGGGGACATCCTCTTTTTCGCGTTCATCCTCTTTCTGTACATCCTCGTCTGGCAATCGTTCACGGGCTTTTACCCGACGTATCTCGCCGAACAGAAGCCGCTCTCGGAGACGACCGCCGGCCTGCTCTTCAGCCTGTTTTTCGCCGTTGGCGTCGTCGTGAAACCGGTCGCGGGGGCCGCCTACGATCGGGTCGGCCCGCGCCGGTCGCTGGTGGCGGTGCTGTCCGGCCCGGTGGTCGGACTGGGACTGCTGCCAGTCGTCGACAGCCTCGCGGGCATCGTCGTGCTCACTGCGCTCGTGAGCACGATGCTCGGGTCGGGCGCGATCACGCAGTCGTTCCTCTCGGAGGCGTTCTCCGACGAGGCACGGGGGACCGGCCTGGGTGTCGTCCGGACGACGGCGGCGACGCTCGGCGCGGCGGGGCCGGTACTGTTCGGGGTGATCGCCGATCGTGGCTTCTTCGACGAGGGGTACTTCCTGCTCGCCGGGCTGATGCTGGTGATCGTCGTGTTGACGTTGCGGTTCTTCGACGAGTAGAATGTAAAATATACATCAAATCCGAGTTACTGCGACTCAATCCAGACATAAACTGTTGAGATAGATATATTTGCGGAAGTTAGCGCAAGATATAGAGACTGTATTCAGCAAGCGCCGTGTGTTCTATTCAGGCGGACTTCGTTGCATCAGCTGTTAGAACGAACGTGCGTATAGAGCGTCAGATCGATCCTCAAGATTGGTCCGCACTGTAGCGAC
>Ga0207718_100154_pt1 | contig 83098 bp, 75 predicted proteins | sample A23M2SouthBayCA_FD_187749 | JGI IMG/M metagenome (GOLD analysis project Ga0207718, IMG submission 187749) | Aerobic enrichment media microbial communities from Eden Landing Ponds, California, USA - A23 M2 (SPAdes) | ecosystem: Environmental > Aquatic > Marine > Unclassified | place: Emeryville...
GGGATATTCTGCCGGGGCACACCTGGCCGCGCTGGTCGCTGTCGCGCCCGATCACGAGAACTTCCAGCCCGACGAGTTCCACCCGGACGTCCCGGTCGGTGTCGACGCACTCGTCGGCTACAGCGGCCCCTACGACTTCACTGAATCCGGGATCGGAGAGAACCCGCTCGTCGCGGCCTTTTTCGGCGCGGACGCCCCGACGGAGCGTCTCGAGGAGGGATCACCCGTCAGTCACGTTGAGGGCGACGATCCGCCGGCACTGTTGATCCACGGCACCGATGACAACGTCGTGCCCTACCGCTCGACGACGGCCCTGGCTGACGCCTACCGGGACGCCGGCGCGACGGTCGAGGTTCTCACCGGCGACGACGTGGGCCACGGGATGATCGACAACGACGAGTGGCGCGAGGAGACGCTGCCGACCCAGGAACAGTTCCTCGCGGACCATCTCGATTCGACGTGAGCGTGTGACTCGCCCCTGATCTCGATTGAGACAGAGATCGCAGTTCCGGACGCCCGTTCGCGATACCGGGTACTCCGGGCCGGGTACTGGCTGGAAGAAAAACCCACACATTTTTGCCGGTTTCCTGTCTCTTCTGCTGAAATGACAACCACTCAGCACTCGCGACGAGAACTACTGGCGGCACTGTTGGCCATCGGCGCGGGCTGTGCGACCGACTCCGGGAACGGGAGCGAGCGTTCGCGACCGTACTCACGAACGATCACCGGGGAATCGAACGCGACGGCAAAGCAATCGACGCCGGTGACGACGGCACCGGAGCCTGCGGAGATCCGAACGGACGTGGTGTTCAGGGAGACAGCTGAGCGGACGCTCAAACTCGATCTCTATCTGCCATCGTCGGACGATCCCAGTCCGTTTGTGCTATTCTCCCATGGTGGATACTGGACCAGTGGGGGCCGGATTCACCGACCGATGTACGATCGGCTGGTCAATCAGGGAATTGCGGTCGCCGACGTACAGTACCGGCTGTCCCGGGTGGCACACTATCCGGCAGCCGTCCGGGACGTCGTCGCGGCCATAAAGTGGGTACGGGCCAACGCCGGGGAGTACGATATCGACGCCGACCGCGCCGCACTGATGGGCGTCTCCGCCGGTGCCCACTTGAGTGCCCTGATCGCCACTGCGCCGGATCACGAGAACTTCCAGCCGCCAGAGTTCCACCCAGACGTATCGGTCAGCGTCGACGCGGTCGTCGCCCATAGTGGCCCCTACGACCTCACGCGAGAGACAGCGAAGGATGATTGGGCGGTAAAGCGGTTCTTCGGGGAAGACGTGCCGATCGAGCGACTCAAGGAAGGGTCGCCCGTGACCCACGTTGACAGCGACGATCCACCAGCACTTCTGGTTCACGGCACCGAAGACGAAATCGTGCCGTACCGCTCGGCGACAGTATTGGCCGAGGCCTACCGAGAAGCCGGCGCGACGGTCGAGGTTCTCACCGGTGACGGGGCCGGCCACGACATGCTCATCGACGACGAATACCGAGACGAGATGCTGCCGACCCAGGAGCAGTTCCTCGCCGACCACCTCCAGACGCAATAACTCGGGTCGTTCTCACGGTCGAGGATGGTGCCAAGAGAAGTCCATCAAGAGTCCAACAGTCGGTACCCTTCGTTGTCCGGGGCGACGATCCGGACGTCTCCCTCGACGTCGTTCCGGGTGAGGGCGTCCTCGGCAGCTTCCCGGACGATATCCGCGGTCTCTACGCCAGTGATCGCATAGACCGTCGGCCCCCAGGAGGACTGGCCGACGCCATCGACACCCGAGACGGCCGAAAGCGACTCGATCAGTCGGCCGGCCGGCGGGCGATAGACCCCGCCCTGTTCGTCGGCGTACCAGGCCCCGTTGAGCCGGCCGAGTCTGGTGATCGCGTCACCGAAGGTCCGGCGGTCCCCACCGGCGATCGCCGGCAGGAGGCGCTGGGTCAGAAGGGGTGCGATCTCGTCGGCGATCCCCGGATCTGCTCGCTCGACGATCGAGCGCATGCTCGCGTCCTCCTCGTTCCCGTGCTGGCCGGTCTCGATATCGGGCGTGACGAGGACAAACCGCCATGAGTCGGGAATCGCGTGGCGGGCGACAACGGGCGGCGTGGTCCAGGCACCCGTCTCGGGTGGACTGTGGGTGAAGCGCTCGACCGGATGGCCACCGTCGACGACGAAGCCACCGTCGAGAACGGTCGCGATGCCGACCCCGCTTCGACCACCGCGCCCGAGGTCGGGAGCGCGGTCACGGACGTCCAGAGCGACGTCGTAAACGTCGGCGATGGCCATCAGCGTGGCCAAAGCGAGTCGCGTGCCGCTCCCCAGTCCGGCGTGGCGTTCGAAGCGCTGCTCGACGGTGATCGCCGCGCCGGGCACGTCAAGCACCTCGATGGCCCGGCGGGCATAGGGTTCGACCGCTTCGTCCGGGCAGACGAGTTCCTCGGCCCGCTCGACGTCAACAACGAGCCGCGGTTCGTCGATCGCCCACCCGATACCGCCATAGAGCCGATCGCGGGCCAGCGAAAGGTTCTGAAAGCCGGCGTGGAGCCGTGCGCCGATCGAGACGCGCGTCATTGAGGGGTGTAGCGCGAGGAGTGTCTTGAAGGCTGGTGTCCCGAGACAGCGGCGATCGACAACGACCTGCCACGAGATTGTTGTGTCAAACACGCCACCGGTTATCTGATTTGATAATCAGGCCCACATACTTATTATAAATTTATTTGAAACGTCCTGTATGAGCAAGCAGACAGAACGAGCCCCCCGCACTGACGAGAAGACGGGGTCGGTCGAATGGGAGGACGTGTCCGAATCAGAGGGAGAGAGTCCGGAAGGATCCGATCTGGCGGTCGTCATCGAAGACGATCCTGACCAGTTGTACGATACCTCGGGGACCGCACAGCGAGTGATCGACGAAGCGTTCAATGTTGTCAAGCAGAACCGGGTGATGACAGACTGGACCGGCATGGACACCGACCAGCAAGCGACGCTGAAGTGCATGAATCAGCTCTCCGGGAAGTTCTGCGGGACGGAAAACTGCACCGTCCGACAGCTGATGGAGCAGGGCCAACAGCGCGTCGAAGTCGAGGTGGGGAAAACGTTACCGAACGGCGAAACCAAACAGACCCTGCTCGTTTCGGAGCGGATCACCGACGAACAGGGAGCGGTCGTCGGGATCACCGAGAGCTTCACTGACATTTCGAACGTCAAAGCCGCTGCCCAGGAGATCGAACACTCGATGGGTGAACTCAACGAGACGGCCGACAGCGTCGCTTCGAGTGCCGACGAGATCAGTTCGACGGCCGAGCGGATGACCGACTCGATGAACGAGGTGGCCGCGGAAATCGGGGACGTGAGCGCATCGATCGAGGAGGTAGCCTCGAGTGCGGAGGAAGTTGCGACAGTCAGCGAACTGGCCGAAAAACGCGCTGCAGACGGCCACGAGACGGCGGAGGACGCCATCGAGGAGATGGAGGCGATCGATCGGGCAACCGCCGACGTGACCGCGGACCTCGATGACCTGCGTGCGCGGGTCGATGAGATCGACGACATCGTCGAGGTGATTAATGACATCGCCGACCAGACGAACATGCTGGCGCTGAATGCGAACATCGAAGCCGCCCGAGCGGGCGAAGCAGGCGAGGGGTTCGCCGTCGTGGCAGAAGAGGTCAAAAGCCTGGCCGAACAGGCCCAACAGAACGCCGAAACGATCGAATCAATGATCGACGGGATTCAGGCGGACACCGAAGAAACCGCCCGGAGCCTCGATCAGGCGACCGCGACTGTCGACGATGGTATCGAGAAGGTCCAAGCGTCAATGAGGGCACTCGAAGAGATCGTCGAGGCAGTACAGGAGGCTGCCGACGGGATCGAAGAGGTCGCAGAAGCGACTGACGATCAGGCGGCAAGTGCCGAGGAGGTCGCGTCGTTGGTCGATGAGGTCACAGAACAGGCCCAGACAGTAGCCAGCGAGGTGCAGAACGTCTTCGCAGCCAGCGAAGAACAGGCACAGATGACCCAGAACCTCCAGGAGACCGTCGAACGACTGAACCAGGGGCACTGATACTGGAGTCGAGCCCACAGCTTCGCCCCGGGGCCAATGATCCGGGCTAGACGGGTGCCAGGACAGTAAGTATATGAAAGTCTGTCACGTGGTCCCTTGATAATGACACTCTCACAGATCGTCGAAGCGATCAGCGAGCACGAGAAACACCTCGTCCTGTTCAACTGTGATCCGGGAGATCCGATCGTCGAGGATCTCCGGGTGTACTTCCAGTCACAGAACGTCCGTATCGAGGGGGAAACCACTGCATCGGGAGCCCCTGCAAACGTCGCCGTCCTGAGCGATCGGGAGTCGGTCCTCTCGATCGAGGCCGTCTCGACGCTACGGGAGTTACTCGAGAACGTCCCGCCGGGGACCGACGCCATCGGGATCGCGGACGGTGAGTACGAATCGATCCTGGGCCACCTCAAGGAGACGACGTTCACCAGCTACGACAGCGAACAGATGCTGTATGCGACCCGTGAGATCGAGGATCGCGCCAGGCGGGTTCGAGCGGGGACGATCCACGCCGGGTTCCAGCGGCTGTCGGAACTGGTCGAGCAACGATCGATCTACGCCGATCTCGCGGCGCGGGGGCTCGACGTACACGCCTACGGTGTCCCCGACACGACACCGCCAGACATCGAGGGGCCGACCATCCATGCGGTCGAAAACGACGAGATCGCCGAAACGTGGTTCGTGGCCTTCGACGGCGGTGACGAGGACAGTCAGAAGTGCGCGTTGCTGGCCGAGGAGCGCGGGGACGGGTCGTTCTTTGGCACCTGGACGTACGACCCGACCATCGTTGACAGCATTCTAGGGCACCTCGAGGAAACGTACCTCGCTGCCGATCGGACCCAGCCCCAGTCCGGCCCCTGACAGCATAGTTTCGATCAAATGGGCCGATGCTGTCCCGGTCCAGGCCTATTTCCCGGTGAGTTGTCGGTCACACGCCCCGGAAGTATCGTTGCCGATATTTCGGGAGACAGATATTTGTTACGTGGGAACTATTCTCACCCATGCAACTCTCCCGACTTTCTACTGGCGTCGCCGGTCTCGACGCTGTCCTGGACGGTGGGCTCGTGCGGGGGCGTAACGTGCTCGTCAGGGGAACACCGGGCGCGGGCAAGACGATCTTCGGGTTGTACTTCCTGTCGGCGGGAATCGCGGCCGACGAGCGGAGTCTCTACGTCAACCTGGGCGAACCACAGGCCTACGTTGAGGAGACGGCCGATGCGTTCGACCTACAGACCGAGGGGATCCACTTTCACAATCTCTCGCCGACCAGCGAACAGTTCGCCGAGCAGGAATCGTAAGACGTCTTCGAGTCAGCCGAAGTCGACCAGCCGGATTTCATCGACTCGCTCCGAACCGTCGTCGACGAGGTCGAACCGGACCGCGTCCTGTTGGATCCGATCACGGAATTCCGCTACCTGACTTCCGACGAGCGACAGTTCCGCAAGGGCATCCTCGGCCTGCTGGATTACCTCAAGGACGTGGGAGCGTCGGTCATGCTGACGTCACAGGCGGGCGAGACAGTCACCGACGAGGACCTCCAGTTTCTCGTGGACGCGGTGATCTCCCTGGAAGTGACCCCGGACAGTCGCGCGGTCCAGGTCTCGAAGTTCCGGGGGTCGTCGTTCCGCCGGGGCAAGCACTTCTACGGCATCGACGACGAGGGGCTGACCGTCTGGCCGACGCTGGTTCCCGGCGAGGTGGAGCGCTCGATCGCGCCCGGGACGCTTTCTTCGGGCGTCCCCGAACTCGACAGTCTCCTCGGCGGCGGGATCGACCGGGGGACGGTGACGATCCTGAGTGGCCCGACCGGTGCGGGCAAGACGACGACCGGGGTCCAGTTCCTCACGGAGGCGGCCCTCGACGAAACCGAGGGCGTCCTCTTCCAGTTCGAGGAGGCCGAACGGACCATCCGCAAGCGGGCCGATGCGATCGGGATCCCCCTCCGAACAGTGATCGAAGAGGGCTGTCTGTCGATCGTCGAAATCGAGCCGGACGAATACACCGTCGGCGAGTTCGAGCAGTTGATCCGCGAAGCTGTCGACGACGGCGTCGAACTGGTCATGATCGACGGCACACAGGGATTCAAGCAGAACCTCCGCGGGCTCGAAGACCCGACAGCGGCGCTTCTTCGCGTGGGTCGATACCTTCGGTCGGCCGGCGTTTCGACGATCCTGGTCAACGAGGTGCACAACATCACCGGCGACTTCCGGGCGACCGAGGAGCGGACAAGTAACCTCGCGGACAATCTCGTCTTCCTGCGCCACGTCGAGTACCGCGGCGAGTTGCGGAAGGTCATCGGGGCGCTGAAGATGCGGACGAGCGACTTCGAGCACAGCCTGCGGGAACTCGAAATCACGACCGACGGGATCTGCGTCGGCGACCCGCTCCCCCAGTTGCGCGGGATCCTCACGGGGACGCCGGACTGGGAAGAGACCGACCTTCCGGAAGACACCAACGGGGGCCAGGACTGACCCAGCCATGCCACGGACTGAGGACTCGGAGGCGGACTCACAACCCCAGACGGGAGACACCGGCGAGGACGGAACGGCGGAGACGCCCATCTTGGTGCTCGTCTCCGATCCGGGGAACCGGACAGTCCTCGAAGACTGGCTGGCGGGCCACGAGACATATCGAGCGGTCGGGCGGGGCGCCGATATTCGGACCGCCGACTTCGAGTGCTGCCTGCTCGACGGGGAAGCGCTGCAAGAGCACCGTGAGGCACTGCTCGATCGGCAGGCCAGCGAGGGGGCGATTTTGCCGTATCTGTTGCTCGTCCCGGACGTCGCTCACGGCGAAGTCCGGGCCCGACTCGAAGGCGAGTATCCGGACCTGTGGGCGGCCATCGACGGCATGGTCGACATGCCGGTCTCCGAGGATCGTCTAGCGGAACGGGTCGAAACGGTGCTTCGACTGCGGGGGCAATCCATCACCTTGAATCAGCAGCGCGACCAACTCGACGTGTTGAACCGGGTGTTGCGCCACGACATCCGCAACGACGTCCACGTCATCCTGGCCTGGGCGGAGAACCTCGAAGGGGAGTTGCCTGCCGAACAGGAACAGTCCATCGAGAAGATCCTCCGGGCGGGCAACCACGTCGTCGAACTCACCACGAGTGCCCACGACATCGCGGAGATGATCCACGGCGAGGGAACGCCGGATCTCTCGGCTGTCTCGCTCGATCGGGTTCTCAGAGACGAACTCGAAAAACGACGGCAAACACACCCCGAAGCCGACATCTCGATGCCCGAGCCGGCGAGTCCGGAGACGCATGTGCTGGCAAACGAGATGCTCTCCTCGGTGTTCCGGAACCTCGTCAACAACGCCATCCAGCACAACGATGCCGAGGAGCCGAGGGTCACGATCTCCGTCGAAGACGGCGACAGCATGGTTCGCGTCAACGTCACGGACAACGGCCCGGGTATCCCCGAAGCCCACCGTGATCGTCTCTTCGAAGAGGGCCAGCAGGGGATGGACAGCGAGGGGACGGGAATGGGGCTGTTTCTCGTGGGGCGACTCGTCGAGAGTTACGGTGGCGACGTCTGGATCGCGGATCGATCGACGACGGCCGACGACGGCGGAACGGACGCGAAACGAGGGGCCGCGTTCGTCGTCGAGTTACCGAACGCGCCTGCGGCGGACTGAGATCGGTCGTCCGTCGAGCGGTGGCCGATTCACTCCGCGACCGGCAGTTCAACGACGAACACGGCCCCGGTGGGATCGTTGTCTGCAACGGCGACCGTCCCGCCGTAGCGCTCGACAAGCGTCGCGACGAGATACAGCCCGAGTCCCGTCCCGTCGCTGTCGAGGGCGGTTTCCCCCTGCTGGAAGATACGTTCCCGGCGTTCCTCAGGGATCCCCGGCCCGTTGTCGGCGATCCGAACCGTCACGCGCTCCCCGTCGGTGTCGGCGGCGACAGTCACGTCCGGGCTCTCGCTGTCGTTGTGCTGGACGGCGTTGGTCAGCAGGTTCCGGAAGACGGACGCGAGCATGTCGTCGGCGCGGACTGAAACGTCCGGGATCGCCCCCTCGACGGTCACGGCCACCCGTTCGTACTGCGATCGGAGGTCTTCGACCTCGTTCCGGAGGGTGCTCGCGAGGTCGACCGGCTGCTGATCGGCGTCGGCCTGGAGCATGATATCCGTCACGTCTCGGGCAGTCTCGAGGATATCCCCGGCACCACGGGCGGCTCTGAGAACTCTGTTTGCGTAGTTTTCCTCCACGCCATCGACGTGTCGCTGGAGCAGGTCCGCGTAGGCCTCGACGAGTTGCAGTTCGTTGCGAATGTCGTGGCGGACGACCTGATTGAGCACTTCGAGGTTGTCCCGCTGGCGCTCGAGTTCCCGTTCGTACTCTTTGAGATCCGTGATGTCCCGCCCGTACCCGAGGACGGCGTCCTCGCCGCTACCCGAGACCTCGTAGGGGATCTTCGTCGTCTCCAGAATCCGGGTCTCGCCGTCGGCGGTCGTCAGTTCTTCTTCGGGGATCACCTGGCGCTCGCCCGATTCGATCACGGCGAGGTCGTCCTCGCGGAACGCTTCGGAATCCTCCACGTCCGGGATGACGTTCGATTCAAGCTCGCCCTCGACATCCTCGGGCGAGAGCCCGTACGCCTCGGCAGTCGCCTCGTTGGCCAGCAAGTACCGTCCCTCGCGGTCCTTCGCGAAGATGAGATCCGGCACGAGATCGATGACCTGCCGGAGTTCCTCGCGAGCGCGCTCGAGGTCGCGTTCGGCCTCCTTGCGCTCGGTGACGTCCTGGGCGACGGCGACGAACTTCTCCGGGTCACCGTCCGCGTCCGTGATCGGCGCGATCGACTGTTCGAGGACGATCCGCTCGCCGTCGGCGTCTCGGTCGATCATCTCCTTGCGCCAGCGCTCGCCGTCAGTGATCGTTTCCCAGAACGCCTCGTAGTAGTCCTCGTCGTACTCCCCGGACTGGAGGATGTGTGGATCGCTGCCCAGCGCCTCTTGTTCGGGATACCCGGTCACGTCCTCGAAGGCCGGGTTGACGTACTCGATCGTCCCGTCGGCGTCGGTAACGTAGACGGCGTGGGCGGTCTGTTCGACCGCCTTTCGGAACAACTGCAGTTGCCGTTCGCGTCGCTTCCGGTCGTCGATGTCGATGTGGATACCGACCGCGCGACGTGGTTCCCCGTCCCCGCCGCGATCCACGACCCGGCCGACGTCCCTGATCCACTTCCAGTCGCCCTCGGCCGTCCGCATCCGGTGTTCGGTGTCGTACAGCGGCGTTTCATCCTCGATGTGGGCGTCGAGTGCCGACTCGACCGCCGGGAGATCGTCGGGATGAACCCGCCGTTCCCAGGCGTCGAGGTGTGGTTCGATCTCAGATACCGAGTGGCCGAGCATCTCCGCCCACTGCACGTTGAACTCGACCCCGTCAGTGGTCATATCCCAGTCCCAGACACCCAGATTCGCCCCTTCGACGGCGAGTTCGAGTCGTTCCGAGAGACGGGTCAACTCGCGTTCGCGTTCCTTGCGTTGGGTGACGTCCCGAAAGACCCACAACCGCCCGTAGCGGGTTCCGTCTGTACCGACGACCGGCGTCGAGTACCGATCGAACCAGCGCCCGTCGGCCAGTTCGATCTCGTCTCTGCTCTCGGCGTTCGGCTGGTCGTAGAGCAACTCGACCGTCTCGCGGAACTCGTCGGGATCGACCGTTTTCTCGACCACGTAATCGAGGACCGCCTCGTCGTCTCGACTCTCGATGAGATCCTCGGGGATGTCCCACAACTCGAGCAGCCGGGAGTTGTACGAGGCGATGCGGCGATCCTCGTCGACGACGAGATACCCATCGAGGGTGGCTTCGCTCTGGGCGTGGTACAACGCCCGCTCGTGGCGGAGGTGCTGTTCGGTCTCTCGCTGGTCGGACACGTCCGAGAACACGGTCGCGAACTGGCCTTCTCTCGGTGCAAACACCGAGACGTGGAAGTGCATCTCCAGCGGCCGAAAGGAAGTCTCGAACTCCATCGACTCGCCCGTCTCGGCCACCTGAGCGTACCGGTCGAGGAACGGTGGCTCCTCGACGTCGTAGACGTCGACCGCACGCTGGCCGATGGCCTGCTCGGCCGGAATGTCGAGGATCGCCTCGAAGTTCCGGTTGACGTCGATGATCTCGTACCCGACCGGCTCGCCCGCCTCGTAGACGAGTTCGTGCAACGCCGCCCCCTCGTTCATCTCCTCGAACAGCGATCGATAGCGCTGCTCGGCCCGCTCGACGCGCTCGCCCGCCCGGTATCGCTCGACCGCGTTCACGATCCGGTTGGCCAGGAGTCGGTAGTGGTCGGGGCCGGACTCCTTCTGGAGGTAATCCGTCACGCCAGCGCCGATCGCGTCGCTGGCGACTGCCTCTGATCCCTTCCCCGTGTACAGGATAAACGGAAGGTCCGGGTGTGCCTCGCGGACTGTTTCGAGGAACTCGATGCCGTCCTGGCCGGGCATGTCGTAGTCCGAGACGATACAGTCGATCGACGCGTCGGCGAGCATCGTGAGGCCCTCGTCGGCGCTGGTCGCAACGTCGACGGATATCCGGTCGTCCTCACGCGCCACGTACTCGCCGGCGACCGCCGCGAGGTCCGGGTCGTCGTCGACGTGCAGGACAGTGATCTCACCAGACCCTTCGACCGGCATACGTTCGGTACGGTCGCTCGATGCATAGTCCCTTCGTAGGCGCGATGACGGGCCAGTCCGTTCACGATCGACGCACAGAGCAACGGTTTCGATGTTGAGAGGCGAGCCAGTAGCTACATGAGTCCTGATCTGTGACGTGTGACCATGACTCACCGAATCCTCTGCGTGGACGGGGACGAAGACGCCAGCGAGAACACCGCTGAAACCATCCGATTCCAGCTGGCGGATCTCGACCCTGTCGTCGAAACGGCGGGGACGCTGGCCGACGCCGAGGCGTTGCTCGGGACGGACACGGACGTGATCGTCACCGAATACGACCTTTCCGACGGGACGGGCTTCGATATCGTCAGCGCGGCCGAAGATGTCTGTCCCGATGCGGGGGTGATCCTCTATACCGACACCGATCCGGGAACGCTCGACACGACCGAACTCCGTGGTGCGATCACCGAGTACGTCGGCAAGGATTCGGTCTTCGGCGAGGAGCGGCTGGCCGATCTGGTTCGCACAACGATCGAAACCAGAAGCCAGGGCTCCTATCCGATGCCCCAGACCGAAGCCGAGCGGCTCGCCGCACTCCAGTCCTTCGACCTCGACGACGAGGAGTTGATCGAATCACTCGATCGGATCACCGACCTGGCAGCCGCCCACTTCGACGTCGAGCAGGCCTCGATCAACCTCATCACCGAACACAGTCAGGAATTTCTGGCCTGTTACGGGAAAGCCGAAGACTGGAAGACGATGGATCGGGAAGACTCGATCTGTACGTTCACGATCCTCGAGGAGTCCGGCGTCATGGCCGTCGAGGATGTGACCGAGGATCCACGGTTTCAGTCCCGTGCGGACTCACTCATCGAGTTAGGGATCCGGTCGTACATGGGGGCGAATCTCATCACGTCCAACGGTCTCGTTATCGGGCCGCTGTGTGTCTACGACGACGAACCGCGGTCGTTCTCCCCGGCCGAGAAAGCTTATCTCAGAGACCTGGCGGCTGTGGCGATGGACCTCATCGAGTATCATACCCAACTGCGTGCCGTGGGCGATATCGAGGAGGCGGACCAATGAGTGGCGAGCAAACCGACGGCTACGCCTTTGACGATGGATTGCCGATCGAGCCCATCGATCCAGGGTCGACTGTCCTGGTCGCCGGACCGGCGTTCAGTCCGGCCGAAGCCGTCGTCCGCTCGTTAGTGATGGGAGGGACGAGCGTCGAGGAGGGGTCGCTGTTCGTCTCGACGAGCATGACGTCCGAGAAACTCCTCAAAGCGTGCCGGCGGACGAATCCGTCCCTGGATACGACGTTGACAGGGATCATCGACTGTAGCGGCCAGGAACCCAAGCCATCCGAGATCGACGCCGAAGTCAAATACGTCTCGACACAGAGCGATCTCACCGGCATCGGGATGAAGTTCTCGGCGCTGTACGAGTCGCTGTACGCCGACGCCGTCGATGGGCGCGTCCGGACGGGCCTGATCAGCCTCTCGTCGCTGGCGATGTACGTCGACCTGCGGAAACTCTTCCGGTTCGCACAGACCCTCGCCGGGCGCATCGACAGTGCCGGCGGTCTCGGCGTCTTCGCGATCGATCCGACGACTCACGACGAACGAACCGTCAACACGCTCGGCCAGGTCGCCGACGGCCGCATCGAAGTCCGGGAATACGACGGCGACGACGAAGCCATCGACGGCGAACTGCGCGTGCAGGGCCTGCCGGCCCAGCCCAGCGGCTGGCAGCCGTTCTCGCTGTCGTAGCTAGTCCCGCAACAGACAATAGTGCGTGATGTCGGTCCCGGGGATCTCACCTGTCGAAGCAGTTTCGAAGCCATATTTTCGATAGAACGATACGTTACGCTCGGTGTGGGTCTCCAAGTAGCAGGGATAGCCGGCCTCAGTTGCGTTCTCGACCACCGAGGACAGCATGGACCCGCCGTGTCCCTCTCCCTGCTGGTCGGGGGCAACGGCCAGTAACTGGATGAAAATATGTGGATCTGAGATGACGGCCTCGTGTTTTTCCGCAGCATACGCGTCGTACGTTTTGAATCGCGATCCCGCTTCGGATCCCAGACGTATCAACGAGAGGCTTCCAGCCCGAAGGGATTTGAACAACGAGTAATCGTACTCCCTGGAGCGTGCGCAGAGGACGATCCCGTCCAGCGCAGCCGAACTGGCGTAGGCCTCCCCGTACAGCACGCTGTACTTGATGTAATATTTCAATAGCGTCCGCAAGTACTCCGGCTGGCATTTCTCCCCAAGAATGTACCGAAACAGTGGATCGTCGGTAAAGGAATCAGCCGTCGCCGTCGCTGCCTGGGTCACGTCCCCCTTCGAGAGTTCATGGAGAGCGTCGATCTGCATCAGTATACAGAGGAGCCGCTCCTACAAATCACTATCCAGTCCGTCGCAAATCCCATCACAACAGGATATCGGAGACAATCGGCCCCACCGGGTCCTTTTTACTCGCTGCGGGACTCGAATAGGGCATGTCCAACGACGACAGGTTCTCGCGTGACAAAGACGAGGACCTTCCGAGCACCGACGTCACTGAAGGACCCGACAAGGCACCCCACCGGGCGATGTTCCGCGCGATGGGCTACGACGATGCCGACTTCGACTCGCCGCTGGTGGGCATCGCCAACCCCGCCGCCGACATCACGCCCTGTAACGTCCATCTCGACGACGTGGCCGAGACGGCCTGGGACGCCACCGACGAGGCCGGCGGCATGCCTGTCGAGTTCGGGACGATCACCATCTCCGACGCCATCTCGATGGGCACCGAGGGGATGAAGGCCTCCCTGATCTCCCGGGAGGTCATCGCCGACTCCGTCGAACTCGTCGCGTTCGGCGAGCGCGTCGACGGCCTCGTCACCATCGGCGGCTGCGACAAGAACATGCCCGGGATGATGATGGCGATGATCCGGACGGATCTACCGTCTGTGTTCCTCTATGGCGGCTCGATCATGCCCGGCGAACACGACGGGAGAGACGTCACCATCGTCCAGGTGTTCGAGGGCGTCGGCGCGTACGCGACCGGCGACATGGACGCCGACGAACTCGACGACCTCGAACGCAACGCCTGCCCCGGCGCGGGGGCCTGTGGCGGGATGTTCACCGCCAACACGATGGCCTCGATCTCGGAGGTCATCGGCCTCGCGCCGCTGGGCAGTGCAAGCCCGCCCGCCGAGGAGGAAAGCCGCTACGACGTGGCCCGCGAGACCGGAGAATTGGCCGTCGAAGTCATCGAAGAGCGCCGCCGACCGTCGGACATCCTCACGCGGGAGTCCTTCGAGAACGCCATCGCGCTGCAGACGGCCATCGGCGGGTCGACCAACGCCGTCCTGCACCTGCTGGCGATGGCCGCCGAGGCCGGCGTCGAGCTGGACATCGAGGACTTCGACGATATCAGCCGTCGGACGCCCAAGATCGCCGACCTCCAGCCCGGCGGCGAGAAGGTGATGAACGACCTCCACGAGATCGGCGGCGTCCCGGTCGTGCTCCGTCGACTGCTGGAGGCCGATCTCCTCCATGGCGACGCGATGACGATCACCGGCCGGACGCTCGCCGAGGAGATCGAGCACTTAGAAGAGAAGGGGCGACTCCCGCCCGAGGAAAAGATCGACGCCGACTTCCTCTACTCGATCGACGACCCGAAGGAACCCGAGGGCGCGATCAAGATCCTGACGGGCAACCTCGCGCCCGACGGCGCGGTGCTGAAGGCGACCGGCAACGACGAGTTCTACCACCAGGGGCCGGCGCGGATCTTCGAGGACGAGGAAGACGCGATGGAGTACGTTCAGGAGGACCGCATCGAGTCGGGCGACGTGATCATCATCCGCGGCGAGGGGCCCAAGGGTGGCCCCGGAATGCGCGAGATGCTCGGCGTTACCGCCGCCGTGGTCGGCCAGGGCCACGAGGACGACGTGGCGTTGCTGACTGACGGCCGGTTCTCCGGCGGGACGCGCGGGCCGATGATCGGCCACGTCGCCCCCGAGAGTTTCGTCGGCGGGCCGATCGGCGCGCTCGAAGACGGCGACACCGTGACGGTGGACATTCCCGAGCGCTCGCTCGACGTTGACCTTAGCGACGCGGAGATCCAACAGCGTCTCGACGAGCGCGACGATCCCGAGCCGACCTACGAGAATGGTGTGCTGGCGAAGTACCACCGGGACTTCGACTCGGCGGCCAACGGTGCGGTGAGCAACCCCGGCGTCAAGCGAGAATAGCGCGGTCACACAGTCACTTTGCGACCAGTTTCTAGAAAATCGAAGTCGTTTAGTGTTGTCTGGGTCACATTCCGACGAACATGTCCCCCCGTTCGCAGCTGGCCGCCCTGGCCCTGGTTGTCCTCCTCGTGACGGCAGGGTGTACGACCGACACCCAGCCGACGCCCTCACCGGCCCAGGAGATATCGCCGACCGAAACCCCGACCGAAGCGCCTGAGACGCCGGGGACGGGATCGACCGAGCGAGCAACCACGTCCGAGAGAGACCAGACGACAGCAACTGAGACGACAGCGCCAGCGCCGACGGTGACCGAGACACCAACCCAGACGACAACTGAAGCCCGGACAGAAAGCCCGATGGAATCAGCGACGCCGACCGAAACACCGACAGACAGCGATACAACGACACCCGAACCGACCGAGACCGAAAACACCGCCACGGAACAGAACTCCGTGACCATCGAAGGATCACTCCCGGTCGACGCCGATACCGTGTTTCGGCGCGTCGAGACGTTGATGGGGGAGTCGGTCGAGGAGCCGCGTGTGGTCGTCGAGCGGGGGCCGTTTTCGGTCCCGAACAGGGTCGCCGACCGGACGGTCCCACAGGTGTTCGGCCTGACTGGCTGGGAGGCAAAGAACACGACCCACGGAATAACGAGAGCGGGCGGCCGACTCGTCCAGCTGTTCCCCGGGAACGCGAGCGAAATGTCGATCGAACCGGTCCTGGCACACGAGTACGCCCACGTGATCCAGTTCCAGAGCGCACTGCCACTGATCGAGTTGCAACGCGATGCTGAGACGACTGACGAGCGAATCGTCGCCGGCGCACTCATCGAGGGCGGGGCCGTCTACGTCGCCGACGAGTATATCGCGACGCACATGCCCGAGGAACCGAGCCAGTTGTCCGTCCTCGCCGAGCAGTATCGCCGGGCGACACCGGGGTATCGCTTCTTCCGGTCGCGGTATTACTTCGGGGCGCAGTACCTCCACGACAGGCTTGACTCCCCGCGGAATCTCTCGGATGCATACTACAATCCACCCGAATCAACCGAGGCACTCATCCACAACGGCAGTGTCGACCCCGAACCGGCGCTCACCGTGAATCTCAACACGTCCGATTCCTGGAACCGTGCCCTGTTCCAAAACCGAAACTGGAACGACACGATGGGTGAACTGCTGGTCCGGAACGTGCTCCGGAGCGAGTTGAACCGCTCGCGGGCGGCCGCCGGTGCCGAGGGATGGGGCACGGACCGGCTGTTCGCCGTCTCGAACGGATCCCGAAAGGCCATCGCCTGGGCGCTGCGGTGGGATTCCCCCGATGACGCGGCTGAATTCGCCGACGCGTTCGACGCCTATCGCGAGCGCCAGGGGCCGGCGACGCCGTACGCCTACCGACTGGAGCGACTGGGATCGGAGACGACCGTTGTCCTCGCCGGGCCACCGGACGTGCTTGGAGCCACGACCGTCTCGGGATCGAATGCCACGGCGACTGTGACGATTGCCGGCTGACCGCTCACGCATTCCGTTCGAGATAGCTGCATCGAGGTCGATTGTCAGCTGCGAACCGATCACTCGAACAGCCCGACCATCACGGCACGTTCGGCCTTTCGGATGTGATCCGAGATAGTACTGGCTGCACAATCGAGCCGATCGGCGATGTCCGCGACCGACGCGTCCCGTGGAACGTCGTAGTATCCCATCTCGACGGCAGTTCTGGCGACCTCTCGCTGGCGGTCCGTCAGCTCAAGGGTCCCCCGGGCCGGACCGCGATACTCACCGATGGACTCGACGGTGACGTCGATCGCGTCGGGAACGGCATCGATCACGGATTCCAGGGCCTCGGATCGACCCACAGTCCGGAGTCGCGTCGTGCCGTCGGCGTGGTAGATCACCGGCGGAACCAGGACGACGTGTTTGCCGTCGAAGGAATCTCGTAGCTGTCGGTCCATCTCACGGGTCTCGTGCTCGACGTAGGCGTAGAATGCGTCATCGTCGATCGGCGTGAGATCGTAATCGGTGACAAACCGCGCTGCATCGATCGCCTCACGATAGGGATCGATCGGGCCGACGACGCGGAACAGCAGGACGTCGAGTTCGCTCCGCGAGTAGTTCCAGATCAACAGCTCCGCCCGCTCGAAGCCCGCAGTCTCCGTAATGAAGGTGTGCATCGGGTTGCGCCAGTCCGGCGGTTCCTGCATGGTGGCGGCGAGCGATTTCACATCAGGCATTGCCACCTGCACTTCAAGGGACTAGTGAATTCGGCAAAACCGGCTTTGCCTGAATGCCCGTTCGCCGGCGTATGTGCGCCGTGCAGCGGACTGGTCGCGAGCGACGGGCGGACTGGGAGACGGTCGTCGAGGATCTCGATGGCGTGATCGACCGCGAGACCCACGAAAACGCGCCCGGAATCGTCGTCCGAGCCGACGCCGTGGCTGCCGTCCTCGAAGCGCTCCGAGACCGCGCCGGGTTCGACCACTGTGCCTGCGTCACCGGCCAGGAGTACGACGACCGCTTCGAGACGATCTATCACCTCCGGCGGTACGACGAGCCGACTCGCGAACTCAGCGTCGTCGTTCCGACGAGTGCCGAGAATCCAGTGAGTCAGTCGGGCGCATCAGTGTACGAGACGGCCGACTGGCACGAGCGGGAGATCTATGATCTGCTGGGTATCGAGTACGAGGGGCACCCGGACCTCCGCCGAATTTTGCTCCCCGAGACCTGGCAGGGCCACCCGCTCCGGGAGGAATACGACCAGACCCAGTCACAGGTCGTAACCCATCGGGAGAACGTCAACCCGATCGCCGATGACCACCAGCAAGGGCCGGACACGATGTTGCTCAACATCGGCCCCCACCACCCCGCAACCCACGGTGTGCTCCACGTCCAGTTGACCCTCGACGGCGAGACAGTCGTCGACGCCGAACCCGACATCGGCTACATCCACCGCTGTGAGGAGCAAATGTGCCAGCAGGGCACCTATCGCCATCAGATCATGCCCTACCCCGACCGGTGGGACTGGGGCGGTGGGGGGCTGCTCAACGAGTGGGCGTACGCCCGTTCAGCCGAGGACTTGGCGGACATCGACGTCCCAGAGTACGCCCAGATCCTGCGGACGATGAGCGCTGAACTCTCACGGATGCTCAGTCACTTCCTCGCAGTGGGTGCCTACGCGCTGGACGTGATCGGGGACTTCACGGCGACGTTCATGTACGCGATCCAGGACCGTGAACGGATCCAGAGCCTGCTGGAGGATCTGACCGGCCAGCGGCTCATGTTCAACTACTTCCGGCTCGGCGGTGTCGCCTGGGATCTACCCCAGCCACGCGATGCATTTCTGGAGAGTGTCCGGGAGTTCCTCGCCTACCTACCGGACCGCCTGGCCGAATACCACGACCTTCTCAGTGCCAACGAGATCCTCCAGCTGCGGACGCTCGACACGGGACATCTCGACCCCAACGTCGCGAAGTCCTACGGCGTCACGGGGCCAGTCGCCCGCGGGTCGGGGATCGACTACGACCTCCGGCGGGACGATCCCTACGGCTACTACGACGAACTCGACTGGTCGGTCGTCACCGAGGACGGCTGTGACAACTACGCCCGCCTGCTGGTTCGGATGCGCGAACTCGAGGAGTCGGCGCGAATCGTCGAGCAATGTCTCGACCTGCTGGAGACGTGGCCGGAAGATGATCGTGCCATCCAGTCGAACGTCCCCCGAACACTACGGCCCGAAGCCGACGCCGAGACCTACCAGGCTGTCGAGGCCGCAAAAGGCGAGCTTGGGATCTACATCCGCAGCGATGGGACGGACAGCCCGGCACGGTTCAAGATCCGTGGCCCCTCGTTCTCGAACCTCCAGGCCCTCCCCGAGATGGCCACCGGCGAGTACATCGCCGATTTCATCGCCACACTCGGGAGTCTCGATACGATCATGGGTGAAGTCGATCGGTGAAACGGGGGCGCACTCAACGCGGTCGCCTCGCCGGGCGCTCGGGGAGATTCTCCGCCGACCGTCGCCACATTCCGCAAGTATTCTCGGAGGAAAAGATCGGGCGTGAGTGGGGCCGCTCATCCGGTCGCAGCGCCTTCTGTTGCCCCGTCGCTCTCCGGCCCGGACTCCGGGAGGTCGGCGGCACGTTCGAACAGACCCCGCCGGCTGGTGTAGGCGAAATAGGCAAGCAGCCAGCCCGCGGCCGCGACGTTCGAGAGCGTGACCGCCCAGAAGACGGCGGTCACGTCGTAGGTAAGGACGTAGACGGCGACGACGGCGATCGGAACGCGGACGGCCCAGTACTGGGCCAGCGTCGAGACCATGCTCACCCGCGTCTCGCCGGCCCCGTTGAAGCCGGCCTCGACGGTGTAGATCGCCCCCAACGCCCAGTAGCCGTAGGCGAGGATCTGGAGGTACGCGACGGTGTAGGTGAGGTCCGTCCCCGCCATCCCCGGGACGAAGACGTGGGCGATGAACGCGGGGAAGAGCCACTGGACGACGCCGAGAACGCCCAGGCCGACCGCGGCCATGACGACGCCAATCCAGGTCGCCCGCCGGGCGCGATCGATGTGTTCCGCGCCGAGGTTCTGGCCGACAACGCTGGTCGCCGCCTGAGCGAGACCCTGTGCCGGGACGAAGGCGACAGTCGCGACGCGGGAGCCGACGTGGTAGGCCGCCAACCCCGCCGCGCCCCCGGCAAATGAGACCACCGCGATCACGACGAGGCGGGCGAGTTGCCGGCCGAGGTTCTGGCCGGCGATCGGCGCACCGACAGTGACGACCTCGCGGGCGGTTGCGAGATGTGGCCTGACGGCGTCTCGCGTGAGCCGGAACCCCTCCCGACCCCGGAGGACGACCGCGAGGGCGACCAGCGCCCCGACGCCGTAGCCGATGCCTGTGGCGAGCGCCGCGCCGAAGACCTCCAGCCGCGGGAACGGCCCGTAGCCGAGGATGAGCAGCGGATCCACCACGACGTTGACGAGGATCGCGACGGCGTTGACGTACAGCGCGATCCGCGTCTGGCCCCAACCGGTGAAGCCGGCCTCGAGGGTGTCCGACAGCGACGTGGTGAAGAGGGCGGGGATGTAGGCTGTCAGGTACGCGACCGCGTACGTCGCGACCTGGGCCTCGTCGGTGAAGCGATCGACGACCGGCTCAGCCCCGAGCAGAACGGCGACACCGACGACGGCGGCGAGCGGGATGGCGAGAGTGGCACTGGTAAAGGGGACCCGCCGGGCCGCGGCCTCGTCGCCGGCACCGACCCGCTGAGAGGTGACGACCTGTGTGCCGGTAAAGAGCATCATGAACGGGACCAACAGGAGACCGACGAGGACGGCGGCGAGGCCGACCCCGGCGACGGCCGTCCCACCCAGTCGCCCCACCCAGAACAGGTCGACGACCTCCTGGGCGACTAAGGCGAAGTTCTGGACGACCAGCGGGGCAGCGAGCACGACCAGCACGCGCGTGAGTGATCCGCTGACGATGTCCTCCCGGGAGGCATCAAGCATGGGATAGTGATTCTCCGCCCGCATATATTAAATACTCTTGGGTTATTCCTCGCTGACACGATTCGATCTAGCGCAGCCGATAGTTCGGGGTGAGAACGTCGATCGGTGAGTCGTGGCATCACTCACCAACCCGGGTCGCGGCGACAGCGACCTGCCCGTAAGCGATCCCGCCGTCACCGGGCGGAACCCTGTCGTGGCCGACGAAATCAAGCCCAGCGGCCCCAACGCGGTCACGGATCGTCCGGGTGATCGCGTCGTTGTACGCGACGCCGCCGGTGAAGCCCACGGCGTCGACCCCACGATCCTCGGCGACCGCGACGGCCACGTCGGCCAGTCCGCCCGCCAGCGCCCACTGTGCCGTGGCGGCCACGTCGCTGATCGCGTGGTCGTCGGCGAGCGCGTCGAGATCACGGACAAGTTGACGAGCGTCCACTACCCGAGCGCCGTCCCGCGTCCCGAACGGGATGTCGTAGTCAAGAACGGCACCGTCGACCGCCGCCGCTTCGAGTTTCATCGCCGGTTCGCCCTCGTAGGAGCGGTCGGGGCAGACGCCGAGCAGCGCACTCACCGCGTCGAGCAACCGCCCGGCGCTGGTCGTCTCGGGCGTGTTGATGCCCTGGGAAACCTGTTGCCGGACCGTCGCCGCTGCACGCTGACTGTCGACCGCACCGCGCTCGACCAGCAACTCGTCGATCCGGTCGCCGCCATCGAGGAGGCTCGCCAGGATACGGGCCGGCTGTTCGATCGCGGCCGTTCCGCCGGGGAGGGAAAACGTCGAAAGGCCGCCAACCCGTTCGAAGTCGGCGAGTGTCGCGTCGAGTACTTCCCCGCCCCAGATCGACCCATCGGGTCCATAGCCCGTCCCGTCGGCGGCGATGACGACCGCTCGGTCGCGCTCACGTTCGGCCAACAGGCTGGCGGCGTGGGCGTGGTGATGCTGGACCTGGACCGGCCCCGCCATGCCCTCCCTCTCGGCGTACTCCCGGGCCTCCCGGGTTGTCAGGAAATCGGGATGGGCGTCACAGGCCACCACGTCCGGATCGGTGCCGAGCAGGTCGCGGAGATGAGAAACGGTCTCCCGGAGGTATTCGACCGTCTCGGGGTTGTCGACGTCGCCGACGTACTGGGAGGGGACGACCGTGCCGTCCTGCGTGAGCGCCACGGTCGCGTCGAACTCCGCACCGAGGGCGAGTACGTCCTCAGCCGTCTCAGCGGGCGACGGCAGCGGCAACGACTCGGGCACCCATCCGCGCGACCGACGGACAAAGCGGCGCTGCCCACCCGAGAATCGGGCGACGCTGTCGTCACACCGCATCACGATCTCCCGGTCGTGGACGAGGGCCGCGTCGATCACCCCATCGAGGTCCGCGAGGATCGACGCGCGGTCGGTCGCCATCGGTACGCCAGGCATGTTGGCGCTGGTCATCACCAGTGGTCCCTCGATGTGCTCGAAGATGCGGTGATGGAGCCCGGAGTACGGCAGCATGACGCCGACGGTTTCCAGCCCGGGCGAGACGGTGTCGAACCAGTCCGGTCGATTTTCTCCCCGTCCGTCGAGTAACAGGATCGGCCGACGGGTGTCTTCGAGTGCGTCGCGTTCGGTGTCCGAAACCTGGGCGACGGACTCCACCGCCTCCAGATCGGGGGCCATCAGCGCGAAGGGCTTCTCGGGGCGGCCCGTTCGTTCGCGGAGCGTCTCGACGACGGCCGGATCGGTCGCGTCACAGGCGAGGTGGGTCCCGCCGATGCCCTTGATCGCGACCAGCTCGCCGTCGGCGAGTCGATCGCCGGCTCGCTCGATGGCATCGTCACCGCCGGCGCGGGCGTTCCCGTCGCCGTCGAGCAGCGAGAGCGTCGGGCCACACTCCGGGCAGGCGATCGTCTGTGCATGGTATCGGCGGTCGCTCGGCTCCCCGTAGTCGGCCCGGCAATCGTCGCACATCGGAAATGCAGCCATCGACGTGGTGGGGCGGTCGTAGGGCAACTCCCGAATGACGGTGTATCGCGGGCCACAGTCCACGCAGGCGGTCGCCCAGTAGCCGTGAAACCGCGAGCTCGAGTCACGGAGGTCCGCGAGACAGGCGTCGCACATCGCGGTGTCGGGCGGGATCGTGCCCGATCCACCGCTGGAGTCGGTCGAGGCGACGATCTCGAAGGTATCGAGAGCCGTGGGTTCGCCGTCTTCGACAGTCACGTTCTCGATTCGGGCCAGCGGCGGCGGATCTGTCCGGAGGGTCGAGAGAAATGATTCGATGCCCCTGGCCTCGCCCTCCAGAACGATCTCGACCCGACCGTCGCCGGTGTTTTTCACCCGACCGGCGAGGTCATTTCCGGTCGCCGTCCGGTAAACAAACGGGCGAAATCCCACACCCTGGACGACGCCCGTCACCGAGACCGTCACACGCGTCCGGTCGCTCATTACGTCGTAGGCGGCAGTCCGCAGTGTTGAATCTGCCGACCGGAGTTCAACGCGCTTAACTCGGCGAGGACAGAATATGAAATGTGGAAGAGATAGATAATCGTACGTACTGGCTGATCGCAGTCTTCCTGTTCGTGGGGGTCAGTGGTGCGACGATTCAGGCCCGGGGGGCGCTCGTCCCGACCTTCGAAACGTACTTCGGGGTGAGCAAGGGGCAACTGGGACTGATCACGCCGGTCGGGACCGTCGGCTATCTGGTGGCGATGCTCACGCTCGGCTCGGCGAGTGGCCGGGTAGACATCCGGAAGTTTCTCCTCGCCGGCGTGGCGCTGACCGGACTGTCGCTGGTGTTGATCGGTGCCGCGCCGAGCTTTCTGCTGCTCCTGGGGCTGGTCGGGATGCGGAGTCTCTCGACGGGGATCTTCCGGGCGCTGGATCGACCCACGCTGAGTCATCTCTATCCGGAATCGCGGTCGCGAATATTCACCCTCCAGGAGATGATCTGGGCCGTCGGCGCGATGTCCGGGCCGATTCTGGTAACGGCGATCCTGAGCCAGTATTCCTGGCGGGCGACGTATCTGGTACTCGCGGCGCTCACGGTGCCCGTGTTCGTCTTGGTGTGGCGGCTGGACGCGCCGACCGGGACCACGAACGAGCGGACGTTCGAACTGAGCGACCTCCTGCCGCTGTTGTCCCAGCCGGGCGTCTACGGAATGATCGCGGCGCTGATCGTCGTCGGCGGCATCGAGAGTATCTACTTCACCTGGCTGCCGAGCTTCGCCGACGCGACCTTTTCCGGGTGGATCACGGGGATCGTCCTGTCGATCTACCTGGCTGCGTACGTGCCAGGACGGTTGGTATTCAGTCAGATCAATGAGCAATACAGCTTCACGCGCGTGCTCGTCGTGACGAGTATCCTCCTGACCATGCTGACCTATATTGCCTTCACCGCCGCCGAAGGGTACATGTTGCTGGGCTCGATCTTCGGCATCGGCCTCCTGATTTCGGGGCTGTTCCCGACGTTGATTTCGATGGGGATCGAATCGATGCCGTCGTTCTCGGGCCCGGTCAACGTCATCGCCAACGTCGCCGCCCAGGTCGGGTTCTCCACCGCACCAGTGATCGTGGGCGTCCTTGCCGACGCGACGGACATCGAGACCGCGATCCTGGTCCAGATCGGCCTGGCCGGTCTGCTCGCGCTCGTCATGATCGTGCTGGAACTCGGGGCCACCGGGAGAGCCTCAGCCACGACGTGATCGACATGCACACGATGCAAACGGAGAGTGCTGCCGGATGCAGAATTCTGAGACCACAGGAAAGCAGCGGATTTCAATGGGCTTACCCGTGCGCACTCGGGAGGATTCGACAGTGAGCCAGCAAGCGTCTCGGCGGGCCTGGACCGTGGTGCTGTTCGCCTTCGTCGCCGTCGATGGGGCGATCATCCAGGCCCGCGGTGTGCTGGTCCCAGTCTTCAAGGACGTCTTTCCGGTCACCGAGAGCCAATTGGGGCTGGTCACGCCGGTCGGCACTGTCGGGTTCGTGCTCGCGATGCTCATCTTCGGGACGGCGAGCGGCCGGATCGACATCAAGCGCTTTCTCGTTATCAGCGTGGCCGCGACGATCGGTAGTGTCCTCCTTTTGGGGCTCTCGCCGACCTATCTCCTCTTGCTCGTGTTCTTCGGGATCCGGAGTTTCTCGACGGGCATCTTCCGGTCGCTCGATCGGTCGGTACTGAGCCACCTCTATCCGAACTCGCGGGCACGGGTCATGAGTCTCCATACGATGGTCTGGGCTATCGGCGCGACGATCGGGCCGCTGGTAGTGACGGTCGTGATGTGGGAGTTCTCCTGGCGAGTGACGTACCTCGTGCTTGCGATCGCCTTGGTTCCGATCCTGGTGGCACTCTGGCAGCTCGACCGCCCCGAATCACTCGAGGAGGAACGGTCGCTCGAACTCGACGACGTGAAAGTCCTCCTCCGAGAGCCACCGATCTACGGGATGGCGATCGCGCTGGTCTTCGTCGGCAGCATGGAGAGCGTCTTCTTCAACTGGCTGCCCTATTACGCGGAGGGACTGTTCAGCGAAAACGTCGCCAATCTCACGCTGTCGATCTATCTGGCGGCGTACGTCCCCGGCCGACTCACCTTCAGCTATCTGGCCGAGCGCTATCGGTTCACGGACGTACTCGTCGGTGTCGGGGTGGTCCTCGTCGTCACGATGTACGCGGCACTTGTCCACGCCTCCGGGACCGCTCTGCTCGCGCTCGTCTTCGTGATCGGCTTTTTCATCTCGGGGTTGTTCCCGACACTCATCTCGATGGGCATCGAGTCCAAACCCTCCTTTACCGGCCCGGTTAACGTCGTCGCGAACGTCTCAGCCCAGACCGGCTTCTTCATCGCCCCCGCGACCGTCGGGGTGATCGCCGAAGCGACGACGATCGGGACCGCAATGTTGCTCCAGGTCGGACTGGCGATCGCCTTAGTCGTAATCGTCGTGGGCCTCAAACTCGGCCCACTCGCCGGCCAATCGGTACCTGATCGAGGCTGAGATCGATCTGTCGTCGGCGGAAACACCTCCGACGATCGCAAACCGACACAATCCCCCCGATACTGTCGAGCGTCTCCGGATAGTACAACTGAACTTGGACTAGAACAAGCCGGTTGGCAAAGATTTATCGGGGTGACCCACACACCACATATTGCGGCTGCTTCGCGTTGACCCCAAAATATAGGGCCTCAACGGGGGTTCAATAGTGACAACCATGGACTGCCCCGACTGCGGGAACGATCGCACGCACGTCCTCGACACGGAACCGAGTGCCGACGGAACCTCGATTCGGCGACGGCGGGAGTGCCAGGACTGTGGCTTCCGGTTTACCACCTACGAACGACTCGAGTGGGAGTCCCTGCAGGTGAAAAAACGCGACGGAGCCATCGAACCGTTCGACCGCGAGAAACTCAGGGCGGGCATCGAACGGGCCGTCGAAAAGCGACCGGTCGACGAGCAGGCCGTGACAGCGATCGTGGATGCCATCCACGACGCACTCACCGAACGCGAGGGACGGATCGTTACCACGACCCAGATCGGCGACCTGGTCTCCGAGCACCTGCGCGAGCGCGACCAGGTCGCGTACCTCCGCTTTGTCTCGGTGTACGAGGCGTTCGCCGACCCGGAAGAGTTCCGCCGGGAACTCGACGCCGTCCTCGACGCGGAAACTGACCCGCCCGACGATTCAGACACATGAGCCACCAGACACCAACGCAAACGGACCGAATCGCATCGATACTCGATCGCGCCATCGACGGCGAGCCGACTGTCACCGAGTCGGATCGGACCGCCCTCCGGCGAGCGATCGACGAGAACTGCTATGCCGGTGCCGACCGCGCCGAGGTGTACGAAGCCATCCTCGGAACGCTCTCGGCCCGCATCGAAGCGAAACCGGCGTACAAGCGCGTCGCCGCCCGCGTCTTCCGGCAGCGCTATTACCACGAAGTGATCAGCGAAGATCTGACCGGCACCGAGCTGGATCGGGCCTATCGGACTATCTTCCGGGAGAACATCGAACGCGGGGTCGCGACCGATCTTCTCGACACCCGACTGGTCGACCGTTTCGACCTCGACGCGCTCGCGGAGTATCTCGCGCCCGAACGGGACGAACACTTCGAGTACCTGGCGATGGAGACGCTGTATCAGCGGTATTTCCTTCGAACGAACGACGGCGAGCATCTGGAACTCCCCCAGGCGTTCTGGATGCGCGTCGCCATGGGGCTGGCTATCGAAGAGGACGATCCGAACGCCCGCGCCAAGGAGTTCTACGACGTCCTCTCGAAGCTCGAATTTACCCCCTCGACGCCGACGCTCTTTCACGCTGGGACGACCCACCCACAGCTGTCCTCCTGCTATCTGACGACCGTTCCGGACGACCTGGAGGGGATCTTCGACGCCTACAAGCACCACGCGCAACTCTCGAAGTGGTCCGGCGGCCTCGGCAACGACTGGACGCCGCTGCGAGCCGAGGGCGCGCTGATCGAGTCTACGGGCGTCGAATCGACCGGCGTCGTCCCGTTCCTCCGGATCTCCAATGACGTGACGGCGGCGATCAACCGCTCGGGGAAGCGTCGCGGGGCGGCCTGTACGTATCTGGCCATCTGGCACCTGGACTTCCCCGCCTTTGTGGATCTGAAACGGGCGACCGGCGACGAACGCCGCCGGACGCCGGACATGAACACCGCCGCCTGGATCCCCGACCTCTTCATGGAGCGTGTCCAGGCCGGCGAGTCCTGGACGCTGTTCAGCCCCGACGAGGTGGGAGACCTCCACGAGGCCACTGGTGAGGCGTTTGCCGAGAAATATCGGGAGTACGAGCAGGCGGCCGAGAATGGCGACATCGAGAACTTCGAGACTGTCGAGGCCGCCGAGTTGTGGCGCACCCTTCTGACGCGGCTGTTCGAGACCGGCCACCCGTGGGTGACGTTCAAGGACCCCTGCAACATCGGCTCGCCGCAGGACCACGAGGGGACCATCCGCTCGTCGAATCTCTGTACGGAGATCACGCTCAACACGAGCACCGACGAGCATGCGGTCTGCAACCTCGGGAGTGTCAACTTCGCGACGCACGTGCGAGACGGTGGACTCGATCGCGACTACCTCGAAGACACCGTCGAGACCGCGATGCGGATGCTCGACAACGTCGTCGACCTGTGTTTCTACCCGACCGAGGAGGCCGAAGACTCCAACATGCGCCACCGGCCCGTCGGCCTCGGGACGATGGGCTTTCACGAGGCGCTGATGGGGATCGGTGTCCCCATGAATAGTAACGAGGCCGTCGAGAAAGCCAACCGGTGGCAGGAGTTCGTCGCCTACCACGCGATCCGCACCTCCTCTGAGCTGGCTGGCGAGCGCGGTGCCTACCCCTCCTTCGAGGGCTCGAAGTGGGATCGCGGCATCCTCCCGCAGGACACCGTCGACCTGCTGGAGGACGAACGCGGCCGCGAGATCCCGACCAAGCGGACCGAGACCCTCGATTGGGACGCCGTCCGGGCGTCGATCGCCGAGCACGGCATGCGAAACTCCAACACGATGGCCATCGCGCCGACGGCGACCGTCTCGACGATCAACGGCACCACGGCCTCGATCGAGCCCCAGTACTCGAATCTGTACGTCAAATCCAACATGTCCGGGGACTTCACGATCGTCAACGACCACCTCGTCGCCGACCTCCGGGAACGGGATCTCTGGGACGACGAGATGCGCGACCGGATCAAGTACCACGACGGCTCGATCCAGGAGATCGAGGCGATCCCCGAGGACCTCCGGGAGTTGTATCGCGGGGCCTTCGAGATCGACCCCCGTCACCAGTTGCGGCTGACGGCCCACCGCCAGACGTGGATCGACCAGTCGGTTTCCCACAACGTCTTTTTCCCCTCGACGGACGGCACCCTGCTGGACGACATCTACACGACCGCCTGGGAACTCGGGCTGAAGACGACCTACTACCTCCGGACGCTGGGGGCCTCCCAGGTCGAGAAGTCCACGCTCGATCTCTCGGAGTACGGCAAGACCCAGCATCGTGACGCGAGCGGCGATCCCGAGGACGGGACGACCCGATCGAACGAGACAGACCGCGACCAGGGCGGGCACAGCGACCTCGCCAGCGTCGAGGACCCCACCTGTGACGCCTGTCAGTGAACTGCGCGCGGACTGCAATCCCCACAGCGCCATCCACCCATGCCAATAATTGACACTGCCGCCGAGCACGACCCGAACAAGATCCTGCCGATCGACTACGACTGGGCCCGCGAGTACTACGAGGCGGGCGTCAACAACAACTGGGTTCCCGAAGAGATCCCCATGCAGGACGACGTCGCCCAGTGGAACGGCGACGAACTGACCGACGCCGAACGCCAGCTCGTCGAGTGGAATCTGGGCTTCTTCTCGACGGCCGAATCCCTCACCGCGAACAACCTCGTGCTGGCCCTCTATGAGTACGTCACCGCCCCGGAGTGTCGCCAGTACCTCCTCCGGCAGGCCTACGAGGAGGCCATCCACACCGACACGTTCATCTACTGCTGTGACTCGCTTGGCTTTGAGCCGGAGTACCTCTACGGGATGTACGACCGGGTGCCCTCCATCGAGGAGAAAGACCAGTTCGTCGTCGACCTGACGCGCTCGATCGACGACCCCGAGTTCACGATCGACGGCGACGACGACGTGCGGGACCTCCTGCGTGATCTCGTCGGCTTCTACGTCATCATGGAGGGCATTTTCTTCTATGCCGGCTTCGCCATGATGCTCGGGCTCAAGCGGCAGAACAAGATGGTGGGCATCGGCCAGCAGTTCGAGTACATCATGCGCGACGAGTCCCTGCACGTGGGTTTCGGCGTCGACCTGATCGACCAGATCCGAACCGAGAACCCGGGCGTCTGGACCGACGAGTTCGATAGCGAGGTGATCGACCTCATCGAGGAGGCCGTCGAGTTGGAACAGATCTACGCCCGCGAGGCCTGCCCCGAGGAGATCCTGGGGATGAGCGGCTCGCAGTTCGCGGAGTACGTCGAGTACATCGCCGACCGCCGACTCGATCAACTCGACCTGCCCGAGCAATACGGCACTGAGAACCCCTTCCCGTGGATGTCCGAGCAGGTCGACCTCAACAAGGAGAAGAACTTCTTCGAAACACAGGTCACCGAGTACCAGAGTGGTGGGTCACTGGAGTGGTAGACTGAACGGCAACGAAACCCCTCGTCTGTCACCTGGAATCTACTGGTATCAGTGCTCGCAAAAGTCGATATCACTTTTTGGTGAGAATATCTATACCGCCGCCAGAATCATATTAACCATTCTGTGACGCTCTTTACCACAGTTGTGGTTCATCCGTTCTAGTTTTACGAAGAATCCAGTTGCAGTCTGTTAATTCGATATCGTCGTAACTACCCGGTTGAGAAAACCGGTGGGAAGTGTGACTTACTCCCCACCGGACTCGGTAGTTGTTGACCGGATTCAAAGAGCGTTTCCGATGACTTGCGCGAGCACGCTCGCGCAACGAATCTCGTCCAACGAGAGCGGGAGTTCGACATCGTTGCGCTGTTTTAGACACTCTCGTTTGGCTTCGCTACTGGCTCAGACCGGTCTTTGCAAGCATTTCTCGACCGCTACGTCGAGATGGCTAACTGCGACGAACTCTCCTACGCATCCTTCCACGATTGGTTCGAACCGCGGTTCGTTGCACTCCTTCGAGAGATTCTCGATGACGCTATCGAGAATCTCGATACCGGACGAGCCGAATTGAACGGACGTCTCGAAATCCAAATCCACACAGACAACGGTTACCCGGAGACGTTGAATCGGGTGAGTTCGCCTTTGACCGCCACTAAACTAGAACGGATGCAACAATGTTTAGTATGTTTGTCTATTTTGAATTGTCATATGGAAAAAGTCGAACTCCTGTTTCAGGCAACGACGGTCTGGCTCGTCGCCGTGCTCGCCATGGGGGAAGTAGGTGGTCCAGACCCAGGTCTGTTTGCTTGGAGTGTCTGGGCCGTCACAATGAGTGCGTTTTATCTTGTGCCGGCTTACGTCATCTGGCGTTTCACTGCCGATTTTCGTGAACGCGTCTGGCGACGCTGGATAGGTTTTCTCGCTAGCGAGTGAGTGCGGTTTATTGCCCCTACTGTTTAGATAGATAAGGCTCATCAAGACTGCTATAATGTAATACCGAAATATGTAATTCAATTATATAATCATAAACTCCATCTCTATTAGGTCAATTGAAAAATTTTTATATGATAAGGTATATGGCCATCATGTATGGGAAGTCGAAGACAATTTGTCAAGTCGGTTGGATCGCTATCACTGATCAGTACTTTAGGCGTTGCCAGTGCAAACAAAAATAATGATAATCGACGCGGAGACCGAAACCGTCGTCGGGATCAATCCGGCACGCAAAATAAAAAGGATCAAAATGAGGGAACAAAGAAAAGTCTGCGCGAAAAGATTAGTGAAGCCTTTCAGGAAGGTGGCTTTGAAGAGGTAGATCAGGTGCTTGAAAACGCAGATGTTGCCTATGATTCAGTTACTGGGACTCCAAGTGTAGGAAAGGGAGTACCGAAATCAGACGACGGAATGATATCAACACAAGATGCGTATTCCGAAGATGACTCCATATTTCAGGTTCTCACCCTTAATGCTCCAGAAGAAAATACCATCCATACATTCGTTCAGGTGATATTAAATAATAGGAACATGTCGGTGGGGTCTGCAAAATACGCAGACGACGTAATTGCTGCGCAATGGGATAATGACCACTGGGAAGTTGTTGGAGAACCGTATATCAAGGCGGCAGATCCACACAATGGATCATTTGATTCTGGTAGTTATAAAGATAATGCTCTCGTAGGAAAAGTTAATCTGCGAACGGGTAATTGGTTTGGGAATCTGCCAGAAAAAGATGATAATAATCTGTGGGTTGAGCTCTGTACGAAACTAGAATATATCGGTGATAATATGACCCCAATCTATGGATTCTATGAGCATACTGAAGCCGCCCACGGTTTGGGAGGTATTAAGAATATTACCGTAGAAAAGGGAAGCATCTCGGTTGACCTTTCCGGTCAAACTTGGACTAACTGGAGCAAGGGAGAATTCAGTGACCCCGAAGATATTGAAGGCGGTATCGATTGATTCTGAGATTTTCTATATAACGTAAAATATCAGTATCTATTTTGTATTCAAATATACTGTTTCACTTATTCGCCTTGTTTAGAAGCCTAAATTCATGCGTTTTAGCGGTCGAGCGCTAGTTCGACGTTTCTGACGGCACATTTCAACACGAGCTCGCGGAACTGACCAAACCAGATTCGAGCGCGCACGATCTCGCCGGATTTTCGCGGGAGCGCGAAAAACGTTGATTCGATATTTGAGCGTTGGTGGTAGGTTCTATCATCGAGCAAAACATTGTTTGAAACGCTGTGACAGCCGAATTGGCGGTACTTGATTAGCGGTTTGACGCCCTCTGAACGGAGTCTCCAATGAAGTAACTCCCAGTCGTGGTCTTTGTCTGCGGTCAAATACTCAGTTTGTCTGGGTTACGCATGAGTAGCTGCCACGCAATCTGTGTATCGTGTGGTTGTTTCTTCGAAAATGTACATCTAGAACTACACTGGTATTGCAGTCAATCAACGCGATGGTTTTCACCGCTCTGAGCGTATAATTCGTCCGGTTAGCGTAGTGCTGGCTCACCGCGACGCGATCCATGCCGGTGACGTCGATGGCCTGGATCTCGCCCGTTTCGTTCAATTGCGCCGACAACTGAAGTAGGTCGCGCCAGAGCGGCATTTTCAGTTCCTGCATGCGCGCACAGACGGTGGTGAAATCAGGCAGAGTACACGGTTTTAGGTCGAGAATTCAACAAATACGCGGCATCTCATTCAAGACGTTGAGCAGGCGGCGGTGCGGGTGGTCGAGATACATTTTGAGTGCATGAATCGAGATGATTACCCAGTCGCCGTAGCCACCATCACCGCGCTGAACGGCTGGTTTCGGCGTTCCAACGACGGCTTTTTGCGCGAGTGTGACGACTTTGTTCGTGAAGCGGGCAAGTTTCGTGTGCACAGCAAACCTTACCCGCTTCACTTCCTAGTAAGTTGGACAATTAGCGTGAGCTATTAGCAAAGCGAAACTAATTCAGGAGTCGCTGTGCTCCATGGTTTCGAGCGTCTAAACAAGCCCGAGTGGTAATAATTGGAGTGATAACAGTCATCAAAAGTACATGACCAGCGTGAGTAACTGGGGAGAGTAAGTAATAGTGGTCTATACGAAAATGCCGCGAAAGAGGCAGTCTAACCAACTACGTTTCGGAAATGAGAGAGGAATAGCCGACATCAGTCGTGTGAGTGGGCGTGTCCGTGATCGTCCTCGTGTGCATGCTCGCCGTGATCGTGCGTGTGGCTATGCCCGGTCCCGGTCACGTAGGCCTCGTGATCGCTCGCGTGGACGTGGCCCCGCTCATCGAGAAACGCAGCGAGTTCGTCCAGACCGTCGCCGTGTTCGGCGCTGGTCCGGAACGTCGGCATCTCGGGGGCGATCTCGCTCACGTCCGATTCCATCAGGTCAAGATCAGCATTCACCGCCTCGGCGATGTCGACCTTGTTGATCACCGCGCCGTCACAGGCCTGAAAGAGGAGGGGATGCTTGCGCACCACGTCGTCGCCCTCCGTGGCGGAGACGACCAGCACCCGGGCCTGCGCGCCGAGCGGGAAGTCCGCCGGGCAGACCATGTTGCCGACGTTCTCGATGTACAGGGTATCGAGTGCATCGAGATCCAGGTCCTCCAGGGCACCCTCGACCAGCGAGGGGTCGAGGTGACACTCCTTGCCCGTGTTGACGTTGGCGACGGAGACACCCAGTTCCCGGAATCGGGTGGCGTCGTCCTCACCGGCCACGTCGCCGACGATCACGCCGATCTCCTCGTCGTCGGGCGCTCGCTCGATGAGGCGCTCGATGAGACGGGTCTTGCCGCTGCCGGTCGCCCCGAGGAACTCCGCGACGAAGATTCCGTGGTCGTGGACGACCCGCTCGTGGAGGTCGTCGGCCTGCTCGGCGAACTGGGCGAGGATGTCCGCCTCGGCGTCGCCAGCGTGTTCGTGATCGTCCTCGCCATGCCCCATCCGATGGGCTCCCAGCGGCCCGAGCACGCCGGAATCCGACAGCAAACGGTCGAGCAGGCGGTCGATCGGCGTCGCATCCGTGAGTGGGTGTCGTGACGTGTGATACATTGTATTGTCTTGTATACGCAGTCAATCGGTCGTGTTCGCGTCAGGCGAGCCGGCGGCGTCAGGGTCGCTCCCGTCGTCCGTCTCTGGCAGCGTGACGCTCATCAGCCGGCACTCGTTGCCGGCCTGGAGTTCGAGGCGGGCGTCACATTCAGGACAGGTCAGGTTCGGCGCGTACGCCAGCGCACGATCGATCTCCCCCGGTTCGCCGCTCCAGCCACAGGCACACTCGGCGTAGGCGGGCTCGGTCTCGATATCGATTGTCAGGTCGCCGTCGGTGATCGTCGAGTCCGCGGCCGCATCGAGACAAGTCTCCAGCTGATCGGGGTTGACGTGGCTGGCGTCGCCGACCGAAACAGTGATACCCTCGAAGGTATCGGCTCCGTGGTCGGCCGCGGCTTCCCGGGCGGCGTCGAGCACCTGCGTCGCGATGGAGAACTCGTGCATGTCAACAGATTCTGGGGAGCTGTTCGCCTTCGGGCGGGGAGAGGTACCGGCGGCCGAAGCCGGTATCGAGGACGACCTGGCCGGTGTGATCGTCGACCACCTCGCCGACGATGGCTGCGTCCTCGCCTTTGGGGTTGTCTCTGAGCGCGTCCAGTACGTCCGCGGCGTCCTCACTCGCGACGCCCATCACGACGACGCCCTCACAGGCCACGTCGAACGGTTCGATGCCGAGTACCTCGCCGGCCGAGGAAACCGGCCCCGAGACGGGGACGGATCGCTCCTCGACGTCGATGCCCACGTCGGCCTTGCTCGCCATCTCGTTGAGGACCGTCGCGAGCCCACCGCGGGTCGGATCTTTCATCGCCGTCACCTCGCCGGCATCCATCGCCGCGCGGACGAGGTCGTTGACCGGCTGGACGTCGCTCTCAAGGTCGCCGCCGAAGTCGAAGCCCTCGCGTTCCGAAAGCAGCGAGATCCCGTGATCGCCGACCGTGCCCGAGACGATGAGCCTGTCGCCGACGGAGAGCCCGGCGTCCGGGACGTGGCCGCCCTTCGGGACGACGGCGACGCCAGTTGTGTTGATCGCGAGCGTGTCCATCTCGCCGCTACCCATGACCTTCGTATCGCCGGTCGTGACCGTCGCACCGGCTTCCTCGCAGGCCTCGCGCATCGATTCGGTGACCCGCTCGACGGTCGTCTGTGGCGTGCCGGCCTCGATGATGAGGGAACTCGTCAGCGCCAGGGGCTCGGTCGCGCCCATCATTGCCAGGTCGTTGACCGTCCCCGAGACCGCCAGCCGGCCGATGTCGCCGCCGCGGAAGAACAGGGGGGTAACGACGTGACTGTCCGTCGTGACGACCACCGAGTGGTCGTCGTCGATCGGCTGGACGCTGCCGTCGTCCAGGGCAGCAAGCCCGACATCCGCCGCCGCATCGGCAAACTGGGACACGGCCACTGCATCGACTAGCTCGGTCATCTGTCCGCCGCCCGCACCGTGGGCGTGGGTGATGACCTCGTCGTCGTCAGTGTAGCCATCACTGTTGGCGTCGCCGTCGGTCTCGACTGCGTCGTCCTCGCCGACGTTGTCTGTATTCGTCATTCGATCACCTCAGAGATCCGGCTGGCCGCCGTATTCGAGCCAGATCTTGCAGGTCCCCTCACTGGAGACCATGCAGGCCCCCACGGGGTCCTGGGGCGTACACTCCTCGCCAAAGAGCTCGCACTCGTCAGGGTCGGCCTGGCCGGCCATGATGTCACCGCAGATGCAGTCCTCGGTGAGTGGGTCGGCCGCGCCCGGGTCGACGTCGATGTCGAAGCGCTCGCGGGCGTCGAAGTGGGCGTAGTCCTCGGAGAGGACCAGGTTCGCGTCGGGGATCTCCGCGATCCCGCGCCACTCGCCGCTCGTGGTGTCGAAGACCTCCCACAGCTGTTGTTTGGCCGGAACATTCCCCTCCTCGGTGACACACCGGGGGTAGGCGTTCTCCAGGCCGGCCTCGTCGTCCCGGATGAACTCCAGCAGGCGCGCGAGGGCGTACAACACGTCGATCGGCTCGAACCCGCCAACCACGGCCGGCGTCTCGTAGTCCTCGACGAAGTCCTCGAAGAGTCCGTAGCCCGTGATCGTCGCGGCGTGGCCCGCCGCGAGGAAGCCGTCGACGTCGGTGTCGGGCATCTCGGCGACGACCTCCATCGCCGGCGGGACGTACTTGTGCGCCGAAAGCACCGAGAAGTTCTCGGGCGGATCGGACGTGAGGACTGCGGCAGTCGGCGCAGCAGTCGTCTCGAAGCCCGTCGCGAAGAAGATGACCTCCCGATCGGGTTCTTCCTCGGCGATCTCGGCGGCCTCGCTGGCGCTGTAGACCACACGAACGTCCGCGCCCTCGTCTCTGGCGTCGGCGAGGCTCTTCTCGGTCCCGGGCACGCGGAACATGTCACCGTAGGTGGCAACGATCTTCCCCTCCTCGGCCAGCGCGACGGCCTCGTCCACCTCGGGCATGTTGGTCACGCAGACCGGACACCCCGGCCCCATCCGGACCGTGAGGTCGTCCGGCAGGATCGAGCGCAGGCCGAACTTCGCGATGGCCTGCTCGTGGGAGCCACAGACGTGCATCACGTTGACCGGCTCGCCGATCTCGTCCATCAGCGCCTCGAGTTCGTCGGTCAGCTGTTCGGCCTTTTCGGGGTCGCGAAACTGGAGTTCGTCGTCCCCGCTTTCGGCGTTCGTCGCCATCTATCGGCCCTCGATCCCAAGTTGTTCGCCCTCGCCGGCCCCGATCTCCTCTAAGGCCTCGTCCTCGTCGCCCTCGAGGAACGACTCGTAGATCTCCATGGTCTCTTCGACTTCATCATCCGGGATCTTCCGGATAGCGAAGCCGGCATGATTGAGGATGTGATCACCCACCTCGACCGCCTCATCGACGACGTCGATCCGGACGGTCTTCTCGACGTCCCAGAACTCGGCGCGCGCTTCGTTGCCATCTATTTCGATTATCTCTCCCGGGATTCCTAGACACATATGGTATCACCTGTTTCCGTTGTGTTCGCGCTTTCGGCATGGTTCCGTCGGAACCGGTCAATCCAGCCGCCCAGCGTCCGATCGTCTCACTCCCCGGTCGATGGGGGACTGCGCCGGTATAGCTGGATCCTATACGAAAAGACAGGGTATCAGGCTACTTGAGGGTGCGCCCTGTTGTAGCCCGCTGAAAACTGCGATGATCATCGATTGGGGATTCGAGGAGTGGGGCTCCTCAGCGCTCGTCGGTACACGACTCCCGGAGCCCCTACTCTCTTGGCAATTGCCTGTGTAGGCGAAGACGAATATGCCAGCCCAAGCACGCTTTGAGTTGTTCCTCGATCGCGCTGAGGAGTGGCGATGGCGACTGGTCGCATCGAACGGCGAGATTATTGCAGATAGCGCCGAAGGCTACGCCTCGAAACAGGGTGCTAAACGCGGGATCGAGAGTGTCAAACGGGTGGCTGAAGACGCGGCCGTCGTCGACACCGCCGGGGAGTGACCCGCCTCGACCTGCTCCACCGGGAGACTGCCGACAAGATATCGCTATACCCGTCGAATTCTTGATTTTGAGAGCGCCTCGCTGGGGAATCGCCGATATCGCGCCTGCGACGGTCATCCCGGGAGAGCGGAGTCCTAACCGTCGAATCGGGCAGTCTCGGGTGAATTGTGTGTTTTATTACCCCGAGCGTCATTGATGTGGACGATTGTCGCATGTACGAGACGGGTCCACCGACGAACCGTGAATCGAGACGTGCCATTGTGCAGTCGACGCTCGATACGTCGGCAGGCAAACGCAGACCGGCCGCCGTCACGAACCGCCCGGCGGCCCGGTCTTGGGAGGGACGATGAGCGAGGAGGAACCCGAGACAGGCTGGCACAGTCGCTCCGTCGAGTCAGTCCTCGATGCCCTTGACTCGGGAACGGAGGGACTCAGCGAGGACGAAGTCAGTCGCCGGCGTGAGAAGTACGGCCCCAACGAGATCCGCGACGACGACGAGATCTCGCCGCTCGCCATCTTTATCGATCAGTTCCGTGACGTCCTGATTTACCTGCTGATCTTTGCGATGCTGATCTCGCTGGGCGTTGGCTTGCTGCCCGATCACTCGCCAGAGTACGTCGACGCGGCGCTGATCGCGCTCATCCTGCTGGCCAACGGGATCTTCGGGTTCGTCCAGGACTACCAGGCCGAGAAGTCCATCGAGGCGCTGAAGGATCTCTCGACGCCCGACGCGACCGTCATCAGAGAGGGCGAGCGCCATATCGTCGACTCCGCGGAAGTCGTGCCGGGTGACGTGATCGTCGTCGAAGGTGGGGACGCGATCCCCGCCGACGCGCGACTCATCGAGTCATCCAGTCTGGAAACCGACGAGTCCGCACTGACCGGCGAGAGCGCACAGGTCACGAAAGACACCGAGCCCGTCGCCGAGGACGCCCCGATCGCCGAGCGCACCGACATGGTGTACATGAACACCTCGGCCGTCCGTGGCCGGGGGCAGGCGGTCGTAACCGAGACGGGGATGGACACCGAGGTGGGTGCCATCGCCGAGCAGCTCAGCGAAACCGAAGACACCCAGACGCCGTTCCAGGAGGAGGTCGACCAGCTCGGCCGCACCATCGGGGCCGGGATCATGGCGATCATCGTCTTCGTCGGAATTATCCAGTTGCTGTTCACCAGCGCCGGCCCGATCTCGACGTTGCTTGTCGCGATCACGCTCGCCGTCGCCGCCGTGCCGGAAGGGTTGCCGGCGGTCGTGACGCTGACGCTCGCGCTCGGGTCCCGGCGGTTGCTCACGAAAAACGCCCTCGTGCGTCGACTGCCGGTCGTCGAGAGCCTCGGGTCGGTCGACGTCATCCTGACGGACAAGACCGGCACGCTGACAGAGGACGAGATGACCGTCCGGCGGATCTTCACGAACGGCCGGGAATACGACGTCACCGGAACGGGGACGACCCCGACCGGCGAGTTCGAGCACGACGACGAGGAAGTCGAACCCGATCCGCTCGAACCGATCCTGCGATGTGGGACCATCTGTAACAACGCCGAACGCGCGCCACCGGACGAGGACGACGCCTTCTTTGGCGATCCGACCGAGGTCGCACTCAAAGTCTCGGCGGAGAAGGCCGGCATCGACCCCGACATCGAGCACGTCCGGGAGGTGCCGTTCTCCTCGGCTCGCAAGCGGATGACCGTCGTCACCGACGACGGGACTGCCTACATGAAAGGCGCGCCGGCAGTCGTGCTCGAACGGTGCGACCGGATCCGTGAGGGCGGCGAAATCGTCGAACTGACCGACGAGCGCCGCCAGGCGATTCTCGATCGCAACGGGGCCTTCGCGAGCGATGCCCTGCGCGTGCTTGGGTTCGCCGAGAAGTCAAATGTGGACGCCGAAGCCGAGGACGACGAGATCGAGGACGGCATGGTGTTTCTGGGCCTCCAAGGGATGATCGACCCGGCCCGCGAGGAGGTCCCGGCGGCCGTCGAAGACTGCCGGAGCGCCGGGATCGACGTGGTCATGGCAACCGGCGACAACCGCGAAACCGCGATCGCGATCGGCAAGGAGATCGGGTTCGATCCCGAGGGGGCGATGACGGGCGCGGAAGTCGAGCAACTGTCCGACGCGGAACTCGCCGAGGCCGTCGAGGACGTCGAGATCTTCGCCCGGATGGCCCCCGATCAGAAAGTCCGTGTGCTCGAAGCGGTGCTTTCCCACGGCCACAACGTCGCGATGACCGGCGACGGCGTCAACGACGCGCCCGCCCTGAAGCGGGCCGACGTCGGCGTCTCGATGGGCGAACGCGGGACGGACGTCGCCCAGCAGTCCAGCGACATGGTGTTGCTCGACGACAACTTCGCCTCGATCAGAGACGCCGTCGCCGAGGGGCGGGGCGTCTTCGACAACATCCGGAAGTTCGTCAACTTCTTGCTCTCTGCGAACGCCGGCGAAGTCCTGGCGGTCTTTTTCGGCGTGTTGATCGGGAGCGCACTCTTCCCCGATCAGTTCTCCAGCGGGTCAGAGGCATTGATCCTGACGCCAGTGATGTTGCTGTGGATCAACCTCGTGACGGACGGCCTCCCGGCACTGGCGCTGGGCGTCGATCCCAAGACCGACGGGATCATGGATCGACCGCCACGGGGTGCTGACGAGCCGGTGATCAATCGCCGTAGTTTGATCATCATCCTGGCCTTCGGCCTCATCTACGCGGCGATCGGCCTGCCGCTTTTCTTCCACGGACTCTCCGTGAGCGAGGACATCGTCGTGGCCCAGACGCTGCTGTTCACCTTCATCGTCATCGGCGAGATCATCCAGGCCCAGATCCTGCGGTGGCCCTACGGCCTGTCGCTGTTCTCGAACAAATGGCTCGTGGGAGCGCTTGCGAGTTCGATCGTCCTCCACCTGGCGGTCCTGTATACGCCCGTCAACTCGCTGTTCGGCGTGACGGCGATGACGGCGACCCACTGGCTCTGGATGGCCGTGGCGATCGGCGCGTTCGTCGTCCTCGGGGCCGGCCTCGTCCTGGGACTGGACCGCTTCTACGAGCACTGAGGACCCGCGCTCACGTCGGGTTTCCGTTTCGGCGGTCGATCTCGCTGCCAGGTGTACGAACAGCGGATACATCGTGCCGGACGGGAGGGGAAGAATCAGACAGTCCCGGCGATCGGCAACACGACGAACGTGGCGTAGGACATGGCCGTCGCCACCGTCGGGCCGATGATCCAGAAGGCGACGAACCGGACGACGACCGACGGGTCGAACAAGTCGCCGGTCTCCTGAAGTTTCTCTCCGGATTCCTCACCGATGGCCGGTACCTCCTCGTCGGTCTCGGCCGCGAGGGCGTCGACGGATGGCGTCGTGTCGATATCCCCGCGAGCGAGTTCAGTCGCCGTCGCCGGGCGCGTCGCCCGCCCCCACCCGAGGCCGACGATCGTCATGACCGTCGACAGCGCCAGGCTGATCGGGATCCCCATCGCCGAGGCGATCGTGGTGATCGTCGCGCCGATGACCATCACGACCATCGCCGCCAGCAGGGGGAGGTCGGTGATCCCGTTGCCGACGGACTCCATCGTCCGCCGGGCGATAGTGAACGACCCGAGCCCGATCGTGGCCGTTCCGAGAATGACGGCCGGACCCGGCTCGAGCAGGCCACCGCCGACCAGCGGCGCGACGGCGTTGGCCACGTTCGACGCGCCGGCACTGAATGCCATGTAACACGCAATGAGAAGGACGACGATCGTACTCACGAACTCACGTGTCGTGGTTCCCGGCCCGAGTCGCGGCATCGGAACGACGCCGGATCGCTCGACGGTGACGAGTGGCCCCTCGGACTGCTCAAGGGCGAAATACTGGTCGAGGTACGGGTAGATGTACCGGCCGACGATCGAGCCGAGCCAGAAGCCGACGACGGGGGCGATGAGCCACCAGACGGCGATCTCGCCCAGGACGGCCCAGTTGAGCGTTTGGGTCGCGAGGCCGAGACCGGCGATCGCGCCGACCGCCGTCATCGACGTCGAAACGGGCACGCCGTAGAGATTCGCCACGAGCATCCCGAGGCCGATGAACGTGAGGACGACGATACTGGCTTCGATCGAGAACGCGGCCTTCGGGACGATATCGCCGCCCAGTGTCTTGATGACTTTCCGACCCACCGTCCAGCCGCCGAGGAAGACGAAGCCGGTCATCAGTGCCGCCGCGCCTGTCTTGCTGACGACGTTCGCGCCGACCGAGGGGCCCCAGGCCACGCCGGTCGAAGAGCCACCGATGTTGAACCCGACGAACCCGGCCGCCGCCAATCCGACGAACAAGAGGAGAGAAACCATATGGGACTGTTCCCGCGTAAGCAGTGTATATGTTCTGGAACGGCGAGCGGAGATTGGCGAGTGGACCGACGTCATAGTTTTATGACGCTGTCGACCGTATTGAGCGTATGATTTCCCGCGTTCTGGTTCCGATGGATGATTCCGAGATGAGCGAGAAGGCCCTCAGATACGCACTCGAAGCGTATCCCGACGCCGAGGTGACAGTCTTACACGTCGTCGGCGAGCCCTCGCCGATGATGGGTCAGGCAGTCCGGCTCGCACTGGAAGACGACATCCAGAAGACGGCCGAAGAGCTCGCCGAAGCCCTGCTCGATCGTGCCCGCGAGATCGCCGCCGAATACGACGCCGAGATCGAGACCCAGGTCGGCTGGGGGAGTCCGGCGAAAGTGATCGTCACCCGGGCCGAGGAGTTCGATACCGTCGTCATCGGCAGCCACGGCGGATCGCTGGCCGAGCAGCTGTTCGTGGGCAACGTCGCCCAGAAAGTGTTCCGCCGGTCGCCCGTCCCCGTGACGACGGTTCGGTAGCCAGACTCGATCGGCTGGTGAGCCACCGCGACAGAGTCACTCCGGTACGGACTCGAAATCGACCGCGAACGTGACGGTCCGGTCGTCGGTGCTGACCAGTCGAAGGTCGGCGTAGGCGTCGATGGATCGCTCGGCGAGATAGAGTTTCAATCCACTGTGACGCGTGACTGGTTCGAACAGCGCCGCCTCGACGTCCGGCGGCAGGGTAGCCGGCGTGGCCGTAAACCGAACGACGAGGTGGCCGTTCTCACGCTCACATTCGCAATCGATCCGGCCGTCACCCTCGGTGACGCTGGCGAGGGCTTCCAGAAGCAGGGCAACATCCTTCTCGATCGAGTCGCCTGCCAGCACGTCCGGCCCTTCCTCGAACGTGGCGACGGAGACGGCCACATCTAACGCCGTCGTCTGGCTGGCGCGTTCGATCACGGCACACAGGTCAGCGACCGGTGAGATCCCTGCAGTCCCGTTCGCCGGGCCGAGTTGATCGACGTGTTCGGCAACGGTTTCGATGGTCTTGACGCGGTCCTCGATCGTGTCGATGTCATCGCGTACACCGTCAGCGTCCCGCCTGACAGCCCCCTCGTTCACGCTGCGCTGGAGCTCGTCGAGTGCGAAGTTGATGACTGTCACCGAATTGTTGACGTAGTGCCGCAGGACGGTAGTGAGTTCGTTCCAGCGATCGCGTTCGTCCTCCATGGACGCCAGTCGCGATTCGGCCCGTGTCGCCTCCTCGGCACGGGTGAGTGCACGGGCTTCGAAGGCCCCGATCGTCGCGCCGAACAGCGAGCCCATGCCGAGCGAAACCTGAACGATGTGGAGGAACTCTTCGGGAGTGACCGCGTCCTGTACGAGGGGCTGGGCGACCACGAACACCGAAAGCAAGGTCACGGCACCGAGGGCAGTCCAGGCGAGGATGCGCCGGTTGCGGGACGGCGAAAACGACTGCTCGGACAGCCAGTACCCGACGTACACCAGTCCGACGCCCGCGCCGCCGGCGACGACGAGGTTGGTCACGATGTGGGCCGTCGGGACGGTATTGATCTCGTGGATGAGAAAGTGAACCACCGCGAAGCTGACCAGACCCGCACCGCCGACCACGAGGACGGTTGCGACCTGTCTCGTCTGCATTACCCCCGGATATTTCGGCGCAGCCAACAAAAAGACCACTCACGATCGTGTCAGCCGACTATGACGCGTCGTCCGGGGTCAGGCCCCACGTGACCCGATCCCAGAGCCGTTCGTACCCGTAGTAGGTCCCGGTCTTGATGACGTTCGCGACGAGGCCGATACTGAGTGCGTCGCTCGTATTGCCCGTGAACAGAAATGCAACGCTACTGGTGATCATCACCATCAGCGTTCGGTACAGGAGTGTCTTGACGAGTGCCCGTGACATCCGCTGCTGTGGGGACCGCGTGACGATCCCGCCGGTTGCCCGCCCGAGCCAGTCGAAGACACCCATTGGTGATACATCATCGAGCGGTCCCGAACAAAATAGGCGTTGTGCTGAACGGGTTCGCCTCGATAGGCTGGCCGAAGGAATCGGCCACCGTTCGTCCCATGGCGGACGTTGACTGGGAATCGCTACCGCGTTCGCTCGGAGGGGTTCGCCAGCATGCGACCGCCACAGACGTCACAGGCGACCGGGCGGCGATCGCCAGTCGTTTCCCATCCGCATTTCGCACACTGGAACGTGTACGCCGGCTCGTCAACATCGTCGTCAGCTCCCATCGTTTCGACCCGTCTCTCTCGTGGTGGAAATCGATTTCGGAAAATGTTGCTGGATATGTCACGAGGACGACGCCTGGGTCGATGGTCGTGGTGTGGTGAGGAGATCGCCCACGATGCAGCCACCCCTTCATAAACGGCGAAGCACTTCGAGGGAAACGCTATATTGGGTTCGTCCCCTACCCACGCGTATGGATAGCGAGCGTGGACAGTCGATCACGCCAGCGGGCAAGCAATCGGCCGTCACCGTCGAGGATCACCTCCGGAACGCACTCAACGCGACCGAGGACGAAACCGTGGAGTACCACATCCACACCGCCCTGGAGATGCTGACTGGCGATTGAGCGAGGGAGTGGATCGGTGTTTGGAGGAGTTGTCAGGGTGAGTGCTGGTCGTCGGTAGTGGGCTGTGCGCCGACTGGATCAGTGTCTCCCTTCGTTCCTCCCTTGTCCATGAGCCTGCGCGGGCGGCTGGGCTTTCGTGCTGTTTCCGTCGCTCGTCGACTGCCTGGGATATCACTGCGCACGGCTTTCACGTACTGCCTCCGGCGCTGCGCGCCGTCGGTCCGATTGCTCAATATCAGAGCGGTTTTCAAGAATTCGATTACTCTTTAGTGTTATACGGTTCTATTTCTCCGCAATAATCACAGCAATTGACCTAGCCATATTCAATATTCGGACAAATTTCAGAATATAAAATATAAATATCAATTCACAGTTGCGAAACGTGCCCGATGAATAAGAACCAAATTGACTTTACACAAGGGACAAAACTTAGCTAATGATGGATAAAACCCAATACAGACGTGCTCTGGGCAGACCATATATTTACATATTATTTATTTCAATTATATTGACTTTACTATTCTCATCATCAAAATTCATCTATGAGATCCCGGGAGAATCATGGCTACAGGGATTGGCAATTACCTCATTAGGCTCATATATCACTGCAGTATTAGTAGATCTCTCTTTTCGTCGTAAAGAAGAAAGAGAGAAAAAACGAGTTAAACGAATAGTATTACGACAGCTGTCAGGAATCATTCATCGACATATAGATCATTTATCCAATTGGTATATAGGCGCACTATATGAATATCCAAAAACAATACCAACAAAATACTCTAAATTATTTGATGAAGAATATATCGAAACAGTAAAGAAAGTAGACTTCTCTGAGAATTATCCTACAGCAGGACCAAGAGATCCAACCTGGATGGCAGTCAGTAATCATCATATGAATCAATTTTCAGAAGATATCAATGAAATAATTTCAAAATATTCTCTATACCTAAATTCAGACATGATTAAAACCTTACAAAATTTAGCAGATTCGCCAATAACAAATATATTTGATAGCGACATGATGGAATATGACAAAAGGAAAGGTGTGAAAAGAGACTATAATATTTTAAATGGAGGAAATGTTGATATTTATTTATCAGAACACCTAGATTTGGTATTAGAAGTTATTGAGTGGTTTGAGAATGATTCAAAAGTCGATATAATTTCGGTAGAGGACCTAGATGCATGGCGTGATGATGTATCACCTCAAGCAGGAAGTGCAAAAATTGAGAAGGAGCTTGAACAGACAGAAACACTCTATGGCATGGGACCATCTGACGAAAAATAATTACAAAATTTAAGTCTAAATGTCAACAATAAGTGGATCATTCTTTCTATCAACAATCAGTAGTCGACCAGCAGATTGTGCGTCAATCTCTATAGTTTTAAGATTGCATGGCTGTGGATCAAGCGGCCTGCTCGGCATGTTCCAGCATCATACACACTGAGGTAGTCGATCAGACACCAATACGATGGTTCTTCTGGCAGTGTCAAGCGAACGCCGAGCCGTTCGACCTCGGTGATCACTGGCTCTATCGCAGCTTCGAGATTGTCACGGATCGGCGTTACACTGGTGTTCTTCACAGAGTCGGACGAGTACCAGCGCCTTCGCGCATTTTTCGGGCAAGCATACGCGCGAGCGAAGCGAGCGCGTTTCACTGCGAGCGAGCCGAAGGCTCGCGAGCAGATGTTTTTGGTCCAGCTTTTTGCAAGGAGGGTGCCGACAGGCACCCCTCCGCAGTAAAAAGGTGGTTGTAGTGGGGCCGCCGAGATTCGAACTCGGGTCCGACGCACCCCATGCGCCGAGGATACCGCTACCCTACGGTCCCGTGATTCGAAGAATGACTGAGCCGGAGTTAAGGCCTTCGTTTCGTCGCGGGGTTAGACCAACACGCGTTCCAGTTCGACAACGGTCCCGTCGTCGGCGTCCGGGTCCCCCACGAGGGTCCCCAGACACACCGCTGCGCCGTTGGGAATGTAGCAGGCGACGAGCGGTTCGGCGGCGAGATCGAGGTCATCGTCGGCGTCGATGACGCCCGGCGCGTAGATGGGTGCGCCCTCCGCAACTGACTCGGCCGCGCTCGGTGCGATCGTGACCGACGGGAGATCGACCAGCGCGCGTTCGGCGGGCTGGACCACCTCCCGTAGCGGGTCGGGGTCGTCGTCCTCGCGCCACCACGCCAGGGCGTCGACGAAGTCGTGCATCGTGACCAGATCAGCATCGTCGAAGGGATCGGTCGCCGCTCGGCGGAGGTCGCCCATGTGGGCGCCAGTGCCGAGCGCCAGCCCCATGTCGTGACAGAGCTTGCGGATGTAGGTCCCGCTCTCACACCGGATCGAGAGCAGCGCGCGGCGATCCTCGGCTTCGAGGACGTCCAGGCGGTGGATCTCCCGGGAGCGCAGCCGGCGGACGACGGCGCTCTTCTTCGGCGGTTTCTGGTAGATCTCGCCTTCGAACTCGTCGGCGACAGCCTCCAGGCTGGAGGAGTCAGCCAGGCGTTCGTGGAGCTCGAGGACGGCGACGTACTCCTTGTCGCTGTCGTCGAAGACCTGGGCCATCCGGGTGGCGTCGCCGAGCAACATCGGGAGACAGCCGGTGACCTTCGGGTCGAGCGTCCCGGCGTGGGCCGCCCGCTCGACGACCGCGAGGTCCCGGACCCAGGCGGCAACCTGGTGAGCCGAGGGGCCCGGCGGTTTGTCGAGATTCAACACGCCGAAGGAGAGGAGTTCGGCCGGCGATCGGTCCTCGGGGGGCCCACGGAGTGCCATGTTAGAAGTCGTACTCGACGCCCTGGATGGGGGCTTTGCCCTCGTCGCCGTTCTGGTCGTAGGACTCGACAGCGTGGAGGACGACGCTCAACATGCCCTGGGGGCTCCAGCGGGCGGTGTTGATCGCCAGGTCGTAGATCGAGAGGTCCTCGATGTCGATGTCGTAATACTCCCGATAGCGATGGGCTTCGCTCTCGGCACGTTCCCTGGTCTCGGTGCGGGCCTGTTCGACGGGCTTGTTCTCCCGCTGGGAGATCCGCTCGGCACGGACCTCGAGGGGGGCGTCGAGCCAGAGCTTGAGATCGGCGTGATCGCCGGCCATCCAGCCCGCCAGTCGGGATTCGAGGACAAGGTCGTCCCGGTCGCGGGCGACGTCACGGAGTCGTCGATCCAGATCGCGATCGATCTCGTCGTCCTCCTCGGCCTGCTTGTTGAGCTCCAGGGGCGTCATCCCGCGTTCGTCGGCGAGCGAGCGAAAGATGTCGCCGCCGCTGACGTGATCGTAATCCAGTGCGTCAGCGAGACTCGCCGCAAGCGTGCTCTTGCCGCTCCCGGCCGGCCCGGAGACGGTGATCAACATACCTGACGTGAGGTGCTGACGCTAAAAGAGGTTGCGTCTCGTGGGCGGCGCGGTCCGCGGACGGCACCGAAAAACGGCCCGGCGGTCACGTCGGCGTCGTCTGGACGTTCAGCGCCTTGCGGATGATCTGGGTGAAGCTGAGCGAGCAGATGAAATACCAGAACAGCCAGGCCGGCCACGGGCCGAGCGTTCCGGCACCCCACCGCGAGATCTCGCCGAAGAACGGCATGATGATGACGAACTCGCCGCTCGCCAGGTTCGGGACCCGCCAGTACATCCACAGGAAGACCGGGATCGTCAGCAGCATGATCCAGACCATCGGGCGGAACTGCTTGGTGAACGCCCCAAGCTGGTCGCCCATCATCTCCATCTGTTCTTGCTGGATGCGATCGAGTTCCTCTTGATCGTCACGCTCTTTGGCAGCCTTCCGCCGCTCTTTGAGTTCTTCCATCTTCTCCTGGTGCTGGCTCATCCCGCTCATGTCCATGAGATTGTCCTGCAAGAGCGTCGACCACAGTCCGGTGAGCGTCGCCAGCACAAGGATGACGACATAAAACGGCAACAATGCTTCCAGCGGGCCGAGGATGAGATCAAGCGTCTCGCCGACGACGTTCCGAACTGACGTCATCGAGTAGCCCAGAAACAGCGCGATGACACCGACACCGGCGAGTTTGTCCCAGGTCGACCAGCCGTCGTCGTCATCTTCGGCGTCGGGATCAGCCTCCTCGAGCGCGTCGTGAACGCCGTCGGGATCGTCGATGACGAACCCGTCGCCGTCGGCGTCGACGAGCAGTCCGGTCTCGATGAGGCGACCCCACTGGCCACTACTCAACTCGTCGCTGACGTCACCCCACGCGACGGTTCCCTGCTCTTCGGCCGTTTGGAGCACCGTCTGGATCGCCGTCTCCATGCTGGCGTCCTCGGCCACGAGCCGATCTATCTTCTCGCCTGTCCGTGGCATTATAGAGCCTCTTGTGACTGGGGATAAATCAACTTTGTAGTTCGTCTTCGACGGCGTCTTTGAGATCGGCCCAGACAGCATCGAGGGACTGTTCGCCATCGACCTCGACGAACGCCTCGCGGTCGCTGTAGTACTCGATGACGGGTTCGGTGTTGTCCGCGAAGACCTCCAGCCGATTTCGGACGGCCTCCTCCTGGTCGTCCTCGCGCTGGATCAACTCGCCGCCACACTCGTCACAGACGCCCGCTTCCTCGGGCTGGTCGAACTCGACGTGATAGTTCTCGCCACAGTCCGAACAGACCCGCCGACCGGTGAGTCGGTCGACGAGTTCCGCCTCGCTAACCGACAGCGAGGCGATCACGTCCAGATCGGTCATCGTTTCGAGTTCCTCGGCCTGCTCGAGGTTGCGGGGATACCCGTCCAGCACGAACCCGTCGGCGCTGGTCAACGCTTCCTCGACGATAGCGGTGACGACCTCGTCGGGGACGAGTTCGCCCCGGTCCATGTACTCGCCGGGCGTGTCGTACTCCAGGCCGAGATCGGAGATATCCATCCCCTTGTTCGACCGGAGTGCGTCGCCCGTCGTGACGTGTTCGATGCCGAACTCGGAGACAAGATTCGAACTCTGCGTGCCCTTGCCTGCGCCTGGTGGACCCAGAAGCAAAATCTTCGGATTGCGCATGTGGCCGGGTTGGCAACGGGTGGTTAACTAAGTGACGTTCTCGGCGTCGAGTCGACGGTTCCTCACTCGCCAATTATTCGCTCTCGAGTTCGTTGACGGTCACGTTCTCGAACCGGGCTTCGGCAGTCAAATCGTCTGTGTGGCTACAGACGGCAAGCCCAACGTGGTATGGCGGCTGAAGTTCGATCGGTAACTGTTCGAGCGGTTGCCACTCCTCGCCGTCCGTCGAAAACGACAGCGTCACGCCACGCTCGTCGACGACGAGTTGGTACCACTGGAACGCGTCGTAGGGCTCTTCGTACTGCGTACTCTCCGCATTGCTACCAGTCCGGGTTCGCCAGAGCACTTCACTGCCATAGTCCCGGGTCGCACCGATCAGTGCAAGGGCGTCGTCGTCGCCAAGTCCGTCCCGGACCATCAACCCGGCCTTACTGTACTCGTGGACGCCGTCAAGTTCGCTCAGACGTCCCTGGATACGAACGGGCTCTGACGTCGTCGCGTAGACGAAGTGGAACTCATCGATATCCTGCCAGATGTCCCGGCCGTCGCCGACAACCGTCCAGACGTCGGTATCCGGGTCGTAGCTGGCTTCCCCAGGAACGGAGACGGTACCGATGTCCTCGTTTGTCGAGAGGGAGATCGGATCGCCCGGCGTAGTGGTCGACGGTTCGACGACGGGACACTCGGTGATCTCGAAGCGCGCACCGCCGGCTTCACTCTCAGTCACGTCCATTTCCCACCCTTGCTGTGAGACGGTTTCACTGACGATCGTGAGGCCGGTTCCACTACCCTCTTCAGCAGTTGTATACCCTTCATCGAAGATCTGATCGCGCTCCGCCGGCGGGATTCCGGGACCGTCGTCGGCCACGAAAAAGCCACGGTCCATCGTCCCGACACGGACAGTCACGTCAGGGCCGGCGTGATCGACGGCGTTTTTCAGCAGGTTCTCGATCAGTGGGCGAACCGTCTCCGTTTCGGCGACGATCTCGGTCTCCTCGGGCATATCGATTTCGAGCGTCGCCGACTCTGTGCTGTCGAGTTGCCAGACGTTCTCGACCAGCGACGGGAGTTCAGTCGTCGAGACGCCGATATCGAGCGCGTCGAGAACCTCCTCGGAAAATGAAGTGGCGTCCTGATCTCCCTTCGAGAGGGAACTCAGATCCTCGATGATCTCGCCGACGCGGTCAGTCGCGCGCTCGATCCGATCGAGGGCGTCAGTGTCCCCTTCACGAGCGCGCTCGAGGGCACCGACGATCACCTGCAACGGCGTCCGAAGGTCGTGTGAAACGTAACTCGCGAACTTGTCGAAGCGACGGCGCTCCTCCTCGAATCGCTTTTTGTACTGCATCCGTTTGGAGACATCTTTGGCATACCCGACCACACCGATGACCTCCCCATTCCGACGCCAGGGAATCTTCGTCGCCTCCGACCAGTGGTCTCCGCCCGCGCCGCTGAAGCGCTCGATACTATCCCGGATCGGTTCGCCCGTCTCGACGACACGGAGATCGTTAGCGAGTGCCTCCTCGGAGATCTCCTGCTGGTTGAATATCTCCGGATCAGTCTTGCCCCTGACTTCCGCGGGGTTGGCCGTGTAGGGCACGTCCGCAAAGCGGACGTATCGACCGCGGTCGTCCTTGGCAAACATCGACATCTTGCCGTCCGCGAGCAACGTTTCGAGAATACTGCTATCTGCCGCTTCGTTTCGCCGCCGCTCGTAGGTCGACAGTGCGTCCTCGACAGTCTTCCGAAGTACAGCGTCACCGGCATCGCTCGGCACCAACCGACAAGCCGAACGTTGGCTGACCGCCGCGGCTAGGGTTTCGTCGAGCGCCATGTGAACCACGACCGGTACGTTCTCGTCGACGGATCTGACACGCTCGTAGACGTCGACGAACCTTGCATCGGAATCAAAAACCAGTACACACCCGATATCGTCACGAGCTTCGAGGGTCGACCCGACGTTGATATCGTCGACCTCGATGACGTCCTCGGCAGCAGAATCAGCAAGCGCTGATCGAACAGCCTCGAGATTCGCAGGGGATCCGCCGACGGCAAGCACCGTCGTTGGATCTGTAAGGAGACAACTCATCCAGTCTTGACCCGATAGTACGCGATGCAGGTAAATAATACCCCGGGCTCTTTCGGACGCGCTGCCGGTTTTGTGGGGTTCTATTGCACAAATCGAAATTACTTCTGGGTCTGTAGGTAACGGAGGGGAGCCACGACAGACGAAGGAATCGCTTAACCACACACACGATCAAAGGGAAGTCGATGAGCGAGTTACTCGTGCGGGCCGCCCGCGGCGAGCGCACCGAGCGACCGCCGGTGTGGTTGATGCGCCAGGCAGGTCGGCACCTCCCGGAGTATCGCGAGCTTCGCGAGGAGTACGACTTCCTCGAGGCCGTCACCACGCCGGAGATCGCCGCCGAGATCACACTCCAGCCCTGGGACCGGTACCGCCCGGACGGCGTCGTGATGTTCTCGGACATCCTCACGATCCTCGAACCACTCGGATTCGACTATCACATCGAATCCGGAACCGGCCCCGTCGTCGAATCCCCGATCGCTGACCCGGGAGACGTCCCCCAGGCGTACGCCCCGATCCAGGAGTCCCTCGATTACGTCGGCGAATTGCTCGATCGACTCGACACCCAGGTTGGCGAGGAAACCGGGATCATCGGCTTTGCCGGCGGCCCCTTCACCCTGGCCTCCTACGCTGTCGCCGGCCGGCCGACCCGGAATCACTATCCGCTCCGGCAGTTCAAGGCCCGACACCCCGAGGCTTTCGCGGACCTCCTCTCGATCGTTGCCGATGCCGTCCGGGAGTTCCTGTCGTATCAGGTCGACCACGGTGCGGACGTCGTCCAGCTGTTCGACACCTATGCGGGCGTGTTGCCACCGGAGGATTATCGGGCGTTCATCCAACCGCTTCATCGCGAGATCCTGACAGACATCGATGCCCCGACGATTCTCTTCGTCCGGAACATGGGTGGCCGCCTCGACCAGCTGGCGGCGACGGGCGCGGATGTGGTCAGTCTCGACTGGACGGTCGAGATGGACATGGCCCGCGAACAGTTGGGAGATCGTCCTGTTCAGGGAAACCTCGATCCGTCCGTCCTCTTCGCCGGTCCGGAAACCGTCCGCGAGCGAACGCGTGAGGTGATCGAAGCGGCCGGGGATCAGGGCCACATTCTCAATCTCGGTCACGGCGTCCACCAGGACACGCCGATCGAGAGCGTCGAGGCGTTCGTCGAAACGGCCAAATCGATCGAGTGGTGATCCTGTCAGCGTTCACTCAATGGGTGCGTTCAGACACATCGTCCCCGGTTCGTCCCGACACTCACACTGCCGGAACTGGTAGACCGCAGGATCGAAATCAGCGATAAATGGCTCGATGAGATCTTCCAGCACGCCGACGAACCGTTCGTCGTCGTGCGGGATGGGGACACGGTGGAACTCCAAGCCCGCCTCCTCGGCTTCCTCCCGCAATTCGACGTCGAGTTCCGAGAGCGTCTCGCTCTGTTCGTGCATGAAGCTGATCGGCTCGACGACGACACGCTCGGCGTCGACCGTTTCGATGACGTCTTCGATTTCGGGTTCGGTCCACGGGATGCCTCGATTCTCGTGGTTCTGATAGCCGAGTTCGTACTCGTCGATCCCGAGCAGTCCCGCGACGGTCTCGACGTATTCGGTGACGTAGATGTCGTAGCGACTGCCCTCTTCGAGATAGTGCTGTGGTGTGCCGTGGGCCGAAAAGACGAGCGCCGTCTCGGGATCGGTCAGGTCGACGCCCCGCTCCTCGGCGAACGCCTCGATCGCGTCGGCCCGCAGGCGTGGATAGTCAGGATGGCGATGCCAGCCCGACAGTTCCTGGAGCGCGTCGAAGTCGCGCTCGTCGGCGGCCGCACGGAGTTCCTCGAGAGCGTCGACGGTCGTCGAGGGACCACACAGCGGGTAGATCGGGAGCCCGATGATCCGGTCGTGGCCGTCGGCGATGGCACTGTCGAGCGCCTCGTCGATGAACGGCTCGGTGAACTGCATCCCGATGTAGGTCTCGACCTCGCGGCCACGCTCGCAGAGTCGATCTTCCAGGGCCTGGGCCTGCTTGCGGGCTTGTTCGTTCAGCGGCGACCCGCCGATGACCTCGTACTCCTCGATCAGCGGGCCGGCCCGGCGCTCGGCGAGTTCGCGGGACCGCTCGCGCGCCTCGGCCTCGGTCGTGTCGCCCTCGATCTCGCGGTTGTTGAAGAAGATGCGTTCGAGATACGAGACGACAGCCTCGCGTTCCGGCGTCGCTGGTTCGCCGAAGTTCAACAGCAGGATTCCGGTCGACATGATCCGTCCTAAGCGCTGGATCGGAAAAGAGGTTTGCCTGCCGGCGGATCGATCGAGTGATTGTCCGACCAGCTGTGACGCTGAGGACATCGAAACGAGAGAGAAGACGGAACCGTTTCGCAAAGAAATGGTTTGCCGAGAAGATTATCCGAACATCTGGCGCGAATTTCGTCTCGCGGTGTCTGAACGGCGAGTCATCGGTAGTCTATGGGGATGGTACACAGACGCGAGATTTCACGTTCATCGAGGATGTTGTGGAGGCGAACGTAACGTTGCTTTCGGAAGATGGGGCCGATGGTGAAGCATTGAATATCGGGAGTACGGACAACATCAAGATTCTGACGCTGGCCGAGGAGATTCGCAATCAGATTGCACCCGAGTTAGGGTTGGAGTTTGCTGAGCGGCATGATGCCGACGCCGAAGACACGCACGCGGATCGATCGAAAGCTGAGGAATTGCTTGGGTATGAGCCGACGCGGACGATTCGGGATGGTGTCGAGGAGTTCATTGAATGGTATCGGTCGAATAGAGAGTGGTACGAGGGATTAGTGCGATCCTCCTGAGGGGTCGTGAGTCTATTTTGGCTACCGAGTGGAGATGGATGCTGGGCGGGATGTTGAATTTGCGGACGCCGGCAACAATCTTCTCCAGCGGAGCGACAGTACGAATTTAGTCTTGGATAGCTATCAGTCACAGAATACAAGTAAGTCGTCTGCTACATGTCGGACCTCTCCAATCCGTTCTAACCATTCGACCCTGGATAATGATACCTCCTCACCGACTCGCTGCTCAATCCATGATTCCGGTACTCCGTTGTAGAAACCGTCGTTGTATTCGGCTTCTGTCCTGCGATCAACAGAGAACAAATTACCGGAGTGGTTTGTTGATCCTCTCTTTGAGCAAGAGTAGCCCGATCATCGTGGACTTGTCGTACTCGTTGTCGCCGTCGGCGACGGCGGGTACATCTGACCCTTCTATGTGGATCATGGCAAACTCGTGAAACGCCTGTGCAAGGTTTCTCATAGTTTTCGATGTTTATGGCCAAAGCTGACCATCAGCGAAACGACTCCGACTGGGCGACGTTTTCGTATACGGTTTGGATGTCGTTGAGCATACGTTCGCGGGTGAAATGGGACTCAACGCGAGCGCGGGCCTGACGACCGTAGTTACGCCGACGGACGTCGTCAACGAGGAGAGTGGAGATGGCGTCGGCGAGAGCCGACGCGTTGCGCGGAGGGACAGTGAGGCCGGTCTTACCATCCTGACTGACCCAGGGGACACCAGTCGGGAGCGAGGTATTGATAATCGGGAGACCACGAGCCATAGCTTCGAGTTGGACGATGCCAAACGCTTCACTGGGCTCAACCGAGGGCAAGACGAAGAGGTCGGCAGAGTTATAGTAGCTCGGGAGATCGTTGTCAGGGACGTAGCCTTCGAAGTGAATGCGATCAGAGACACCATGGTCATGGGCGCGCTGTTCCAGTGCAGCGCGGCGGTTGCCATCGCCGACGACGAGTAACGTCGCATCAATCAACGACATGGCATCAACGAGATTTTCGAGCCCCTTGTAATAGTTGAGACGACCGACGAAGAGGATTATGGGGCCCTCAATGGAGCGATCGAGTGGTGTAGGGTCTTCGGTGTCTATGCTGGACAAATCAACCGATAGTGGAACAACGGTACACTTCTCTGTGTGTGGCTTGAGGAATTCAGAGTGATTGAGAAGGGGTGGGGAGGTGACAAGAATACGATCGACACAATCAAGAAAGCGGTGTAGGGCAGGCTGGTAGACGCGGAGGGCAGTCGATTGGCGAACAATGTCGCTGTGGTAGGTAGCAACAATGGGTGTGTCGCCAGTACCAGCAGTCAATTGTGAGAGGACACCCAGTGGGTTGGGGAGATGATGGTGAACGATATCAGTAGAGCGGGCAGCGGTTCGCAAGCGCAGGGGAAACGAGGGAGCGATTGGGACCGACTGGAGGATGCCGAGACTTGACGCCTTGAAAACGTCGACGCTGTTGTGTCGTTCGTGACGGCCGAGGCCCCGAGGACGCGCAGCCAACACCCGAGATATGTACGATTCGGGTAGGCCTTCTGCGATATTCTGGACCGCGCGTTCAATCCCACCAACCGCCGGATAATAGAGCTTATTCACCTGAAGAATGTTCATAAGATGAAACAAGACTGGTTCTGTCGGTTCTGTTGATTGTCTCGACCGGCCTAAAAAGCGTTCGATCGGAGTGACGCTTTTATGAAGACAGATGTAGTTCCTAGTGGACGATTGAGGAGGATCACGATGATAGCGGTGCAGAAAATTGTCGCATGAATGGGACAGTTACCATCGCGATGAGACAGGCTACTATCCCGTAGGTGGTGGATGGAACGAGCAGCAACATGACGACCCACAGAAGCACGAATCCAGCCAGTCCAGTCACGATATAGTAGCCGAAGGCGTCGACAGTTGGCGAGTCACCCATGTAGAGAACACCGAATCCAACCGTGTACGCGACGATACCGAGACTGACTGGCAAGGGTGCCATCTGATCGCTAGCCCAGAAATATAGTTGCAATGACGTAACTATGACAAATCCTTTCTCAATAGTGCAGCGGCGAAGGAGGCGTGTTGGCTGATTTTCTTCTACAATGGCTTCGTAAAATAGTGGCGCGAGGACAGCGGCAATGCAAATGAACCCGTACAGGAAGACATTTGAAGACGGTACAGCACCAAATACGTAATTGGGGTCGAAATTATTCATAAGCGGTGCAGAGTACACTGACCGGAGAATAGAGAGTTCGGTGAGGATGAGATTCGAGACGATTAACGCGCCTGTGCCCACAGGCACGACACCTGTCCGGACGTGTCCAGTCATCGTGCGAATCTTATCGTCGATAGCCGAGAACAGCGTTACGGAGAAGATAGCGAGGAACGGCGGGATAAGAATTTGGAATCGACCGGGAGTCAGTGGGAAGCTGAACCAGTAGTTTTTCGATAGCGCTGCTAAGAGCAGGAACGCACTGACCATAATCTTAACTCGCGAATCAAGCCTGCGACCCCGGAACAGAACAGCGGCCCCTACGGTTGAGAATACCAACCAAATATTATAAAAGAGGATCCCGGGCTGATAGAGTTCATTAATCAAAGAGACAGAACTGTAGGACTCTTTGGACATCAAAAAGAGGCCAGCAATTTGGGGGATATAGAGGTTTATCCCACCAATTTGGATACCGTACAGTATCAGTTCGGTGGTGAGCGCGGCACCTAAAACAAAGGAGAGCGCACTAATAGCGCTCCCAGTAAAAAACGAAAGCGAATACAGGTACTTCAGTACTGTCGCCGTGAGGTAGACGGCTACGGTCACTGCGATGAAAAACGGATAGACACGGTGAGACAGAATCGTCACTAGTAGGATGGCAGCCGTGAGCAGGAAAGGTTGTCTCCGATCGTTGATGTGGCGAAAGACACACAATAACAGGCCGAGCGAAAACGTGACCCCTACGTGGTTTTTGAACTGGTCGCCGGCTATGAAGTTGAGTTGGTATATCGACAGCCCGAAGATAGCTGCGGCGGAGAGAGCCTCGGTTCGCGAGAGTCCAACGGCCTTTGCGAGTTCGAAAACGAGCAGTGTCGAGGTCACGGCGAAGACTATCCGAATGAGTTTGAGTGAGATGACTGGGTGGATGTCGGCGATACGAGTGAAAAAAAAGCCGAACACGAACACTGTCGGGCCTTGGAGGAACGGAGACACACCACTGGTGACACCAGGGATGATACCATTTGAAAAAAACGGTATGTAGAGCTTCATGATTTCACCACCTGTATCGTGCGAGGCGGAAAACGCGATTGTATAAAAGAAAACGATACCCGCTATCAGAACCGCCTCACCACTACGGCGTGGGATGGATCCCCGAAGGCGATACGACATCGTCGTTGCCGAGCGCAATGGTTTTGAAACAACATGGGACTGGTACGTGATTAGTATCAGCCATTTTGCACCACGGACTGCGCGGGAGGAGGGCAGACCGGCAACCAGAGTACTTTTCCACTGCGAAGCCACTTGGCTGATTTGCTTCTCAAGATTAGAACACCACGTACGGAGAAGTGATGTTTGAACGGAAAAGTATATCAAGGCGATTACCGACTGCAACTTCTTGTAGAAATGAGAGTTCTGTAGGAAATGTGACTGAAGCATTACCGAGTTAGACAGGTTGAGTAAAAAAAAACGTTTGCGATATTTACAGCATTTATACAAACATCTCACATGACGCTACTGTGAAATAGCTCGGGACAGCCAGAAAACCCTAAGTGCCGACCCTCCAAAATGAGACTATCTCGAGTCTTTCGGGGTCTGGCAAGTCAGGGTCGACTGACGAGAACTGACGCGCGTGGTGAGAAATAGAGAATGAACTGGAAGAATTCGGTCGGACAACGATGAGTTCGACACCATCTGTTGCGGTACTGATGTGCGTCTATAACGAATGCCCACACCTCAAAACAGCTATCGAGAGCATTTTAGAGCAGACATGGTCGTCGTTTCGCTTCGTTGTCGTTGACGACGCATCCACGGATGGGTCGAGTGAACTACTCACGGAGTACGCGGCGAGCGACGACCGTATCAACCTCGTAGAGAATGAGAGTAACATTGGACTGACGCCCTCACTCAATCGAGGCTTGGAAGAAATTTCGAGCGATTACGTCGTCAGGATTGACGGCGATGATATTTCAGCTCCCGAGCGTATTGAGCGGCAGGTTAAGTTTATGGAGCGCCGCGAACGCGTCGTCGTCGCCGGGACGTGGTACGACGTGATCGACGAAGACGGAACACAGATCGATCACGTAGAATTCCCGACCAATAGCGACGAAGTCAGGTCGGTACTGATCAAATACAATCCTTTGTTACACTCATCGACAATCCTCCGACGCGACGTAGTGGACCGCGTCGGTGGCTACGATATCCGATATTCTCGGGCTCAGGACTACGATCTGTGGCTTCGACTTGCCCAGCACGGTGAAATCGTCAACATCCCAGAGACACTCGCGACGAGACGATACACGTCCGACTGCGTATCTTTGAATGCCGAAGACGAGCAACTCCGCTGTGCGATTCGCGCTCGGATCGAGGCAATCAGGCGAGGCCAGTACCCCCTGACAGCGGGACGCTATCTGCTCAAACCGACGCTCAAATACCTACTCCCTGCACAGGCAAGAAACACAATTAGGAAATTCGTCTGAACTGACCGCTGAACCATGCTTCCAGAACACCCTTCAGTCCTCGTCTGGGAAGCGCTTGCGGAAGTTGCTGGCGGACAGACAGTCGCGCTGAACCTCGTGGACGAACTTGATGCTACGTTCGCGTTCGAGTTTGCAGTGCCAGGCGAAGGCGCACTTAGCGACGCACTCCGCAAACGTGACCTTCCGTATCATGTCGTTCCAGTTGGTGAGTATGAACTGGGTACGAAGGGGATACGTGACGTGTTCGAATTTTGTCGCCGGACGCCGGTCGCGCTGAAGCAGATGGTGTCTCTCGTCCAGGAATTTGACGTGCTGTACGCAAACAGTACACGCGTGTTCCCCTGGGCTGCACTCGTGGGTCAGCTTACGGGGACACCGGTGGTCTGGCACTGGCATAATATCTTGTCAGACACGCTCTCTCGGTATGTGTTGGAGGCCACCGGTCAGTTCCCCGCTGTTAAATCGATCCTCCCCGTTTCGGGAGCCACAGCGAACCAATCTTCGATGCTGCAACAAAAGATGAGGGTAGTTTATAATGGTGTTGATGTCGATCAATTTTCACCCGGTGACGTGGAGTCGACCGACGAATATGTTCTTGGGATGGTTGCAGATTTAATTCCACAAAAGGGCCACGAAACCGCAATAGAGGCGACCGAACGTTTGCAAGAGTCGATAGATGTCGAATTACGGATCGCCGGTCATCCGCGTGAAGACACGCGCAAGTACGAACGGCACCTTCACGAGCTTGTTGCGGCGCGTGGATTGTCTGACCATGTCACCTTCCTTGGCTATGTCGACGACACCCACGAATTTTACCAGACGCTCTCTGCACTGCTCGTCCCCTCGACTTCATTCGAGGCCTGTCCAATGGTCGTCCTGGAAGCGTACGCAAGTGGTGTGCCAGTCGTGGGGTCCGACTTGGGAGGGACGCCAGAACTCATCGAAGAAACAACGGGTGCTGTGTTTCCGGCTGGAGACAGCAACGCCCTTGCGGGTGCCACCAGATCCGTCCTTGAGGCGGATGTCGACTATCGGTCGACCTGCCGCCAGATGGCTCTGGAGCAATTTTCAATGACAGAACAGGCCTCCCAGGTCGAAGCTGTCCTGTGGGACCTCGTTGGTGGCCGCCATCACTCCTGACGGAGGTACCTAAGAAATCCGTTTAATTTGCCGGCCGTCGCGGGAACGGTGTACGCGAGGTGGCCAACGTCACGGTGTCGAATGGCACGCCTGACAATCCGGGCGACGCCAGGGACACGATACGACCCGAAAATGAGGTCATTGAGGAGGTGGCGCAGCTGTCCGTGCCAGAAGAACCGGTTCATGAACACAGCGTGGTTGCGACTCGCAAAATAATAGTATTCGGCGTCGTCATTGCGTTCGAAGCCACGTGACCGGGCCGCGCCCTTGTGCCAGATTTTGATCTCAGGATCGACCACAACGTCGTATCCCGCCTGCTGGACCCGCATGCAGAGATCCGTCTCGTACCTGAAGCCCAGGCCACGGGCGTGGTAGGACTGATCGAAGCCACCGATACTAGTGAACACGTCTCGGCGGATGCCCATGAATGCACTCCGGACATGGTCGACAGATGTAATACCATGTCCGTCGAGAGTCTCAAAGGCAGTTTTGACGTCGCCCCCGTTCGTGATCCGGCCGACGTCGATTGCGTCATCACTTGACTGGACTTCGTATTCTGGGTCTGGCAGTTCGATGCTTCCGATAACGCCAACCCCGTTATTCGCCCGGAAGATATCGACAAGACGTTCCAGCGTCGTCGTTTCAAGAAGTTCGATATCGTCGTCAATGGTGAGCAAGTAGGTACCAGACGCCCGTTCTGCGGCCATATTCCTGGCGACAATGCACCCCTGTTCCTCGGTTCGGACGTACTGGAGTTGGTCGCACTCATATTCTTCGATGACAGCCGGCGTTCTATCGGTCGAGGGGCCGTTGTCGACCACGATAACCTCGAACGAGTCAAGCGTCTGTGAAAAGACGGTGGCTAGCGCTCGGTCAAGTGTATCAGCACGATTAAATGTCGGGATGAGGATAGACAGCGCTACATTTTCGTTACCCGGCATCCGTCGTTGCAGTCACCTCCAAATCTGGTGTCAATTGCACGGCTGGTTCTGTAACCTTAGTTCATCGAACGCGGCATAATATACCTGTCGCAATGCATAGGTGGATCAGTCCCCTACGTTGAGATTTCCGTCTGCGTGTAGAGATTCGCGTAGGTACCGTCATCATCGAGGAGAGTCTCGTGCGTGCCAGACTCCACGATCCGGCCGTTTTCCATGACATAGATGCAATCAGCGTTCTGGACTGTCGAGAGTCGGTGGGCGACGGCGATAATGATCGGGTCCCACTCGATCGATTCGAGCCCCTGCTGCACCCGATCTTCGATGTTCCGATCAAGGTTACTCGTCGCCTCATCGAGCAGAAGCACGTCTGATTGCCGGTAAAGGGCCCGGGCGAGGGCGACTCGCTGACGTTGCCCGCCCGAGAGACGGACGCCGTCGTCGCCCATCTCGGTGTCCAATCCCATCGGAAGTTGATCGACGAATTCGGTCACCTGTGCGATCTCGCAAACGTTTTCGAGCCAGTCTTCGTCGACATCCGTATCGGAGAGCGTGATATTCCATCGTAATGTGTCATTGAAGACATATGGGTTCTGGCGAACAACCGCAAGCTTGGATCGCCACTCCGAGAGAGAGATATCGTCGATAGGGATCTCGTTCGCCGTGATCTCTCCCCGGTCGGCGCGGTAGAACCTGGAAAGTAAGCCAACGATCGTGGATTTACCCGCTCCGGACGACCCGACGAATGCGATGAAATCGTCGCGACTGGCTTTGAATGACGCCCCTTTGATCGTCTTTTCACCCTCGCCGGGGTACGAGAAAGTGATATCGTCAAATTCGATATTCTGAATAGGACCTTCCAATGTACGGGACCCGTTCTCTGGTTCTATCGATGACGATGTCCCATCAATGAACTCCAGGGTACGAACGAGGTGTGGGAGGTCGCCCTCAATGCGATACACCTTGTCGTTTATTGTGCTGACTCGGGGAGAGAGTCGGAACATCGCGAACAGAAACACGCCGAGTTCACCAAGCGTCATATCAGTAATTCGCAAGGAAAAGAAGATCAGGACGAAGACGGTAATCGCGGTGATGAGCTGATAAAAGTTGTTGATCGCCTTTTGATTGCGCTGCAGTGCGATTCGGTTCTCGGTGTAGGTTCCGATGATGTCATCAAAGTTGTTGACGACCCAGCTCCGGAGCTGGTAGAGTTTCACATCGCGAACGCCCTGCACACCGTCCTGAGTCGTCGTCTGTAGTTCTTCGTTCGCCCGGGCAATTCGGTTGCCAGCACCGTATCCAGGATTTACTACGCTTCGCATCAGGTACGTGATCGTTCCAAGAGTTGCCAGCGTTGCTATCGCGAGCACTGGCGAGAGATAGACAGCGATGCCGAGATAAACAAACGCAAGAACTACCTCCTGACCGAGTTTGACCATATTCATTAGGATCCCCCGACAAAAATTGGCCTGAGTTACGACCACGTTGATAATTTCGTCCGACCCGTTTTGATCAAAGTACTTAATGTCGGCATTCATAACGCTCTCGAACGCTCGCTGGCGCATACTGCGCTCGTAGTCCGTCGCGAGAATCGCCCGCGCCCAGTCGAACCCGAATGTGAGAACGTACCGAAGCGTCATAATTAAGACGATTCCTAGAATGGCCGTACCGAGTGTCAGTGGCAACGAGAAGAGATCGTACAGTTGAACAAATAGGTCCAGAAATTTACTGTCCGATGTCCCGTTGGCTGCTGAAACTGATCCGCTCGCGAGTTCAACGACAGGTATAATAAAGCTAAGTCCAATTCCTTCTAAAAATGCCGTCACGATACCGAGTCCGAGAACGAATGCGGTATACACGGGCCGAAACCTAATGGCATCACGTAATGCAGAGAGTTGTTCATCCCGTGTGGCATGGGTATCGTTGGAAGACATGCTAATAAGCGTATTAAATAACGTATGTTCATCAGGCTTGAATCTGTCTGAAATCTTGCTGACGCAGTCCAATCCAAAAAATAATAGCGGTTCTATCGATACCTATCATTTATGAGTCGTCCAAACGTCCTGCTATTCGTATTTGATACGCTTCGTCCTGATTTCCTATCCTGTTACCAAGATACGACCCGTGTCGAGACAAACACGCTCGATCAGCTTGCGGACGACGGTGTCCTTTTTGAACGAGCATTTAGCGCTGGCCACCATACGAGAATCTCCCATGGATCACTGTTTACCGGCCAGTATCCCTCCGAGAATGGGCTTATTACCGGCCATGCATCGATTTCCCCGGAGAGTCCCTATCTCCCCGAACACCTGTCTGTGGCGGGGTACGAGACGTTCGGAATCACCGGCCCCAGCCTTATCAGTTCCGACTACGGGTTCGAACGCGGGTACGATACATACCTCGAACCGTACTATTTGGACATAAAGCCCGCGCGAAAGCGGGAATACTTCGAAACCGTCGCCAATGACCCGCTTGTACGAAAGGACTTCGTTCGACTCCTCAGAGATGGCGAAGACGATCTTACGAACCTAAAATTCAACTATCTTGAACGAGCTATGAACGATGCTGGCTCCGACCCATTTTACGGATTTATAAATTTTACCACAGTTCACAGTGACTATGACCCGCCACGCCCGTACAAAGAGGAGATCACAGAGCAGCTGGAGGACGTTGAGTACAGCCGACCGCGGTGGCAGTGCTTCGAGTACCTCGCGAGTCTCTTCGATCGGTCACTGGAACGTCTCGAGGGAGAGAATGTCCGGCCAAGTAACGTTTTCCAAGCGGCAGCAGGGAGGGGGGGTGAGTATCACGGGAACCAGGACTGGTTGACAGATGAAGAGATGGAGATTCTACGGACCTGGTACGCAGGCTGTCTAAAGTATTTAGACGATCAGCTTGGACAGTTCGTCGAGTATCTGAAAGAATCGGGTCAGTACGAGGACACAATTCTCCTGTTGACCTCTGACCACGGCGAGTACTTCGGTGAGCATGGCCTGCTCTACCACGGTGACTTCCTGTTCGACCAGATGATCCACATCCCGCTCATCATCACTGGTGGCCCCGTCGAACCCGACAGACGGTCCGACCTTGTCTCGCACATCGACGTGTTCGATACGGTGGCCGACCTGGTAGATATCGAGTCGTCGCCGAAGACGACCGGCCACTCGATGTTCGGCGGCGAGACGCGAGACGCTATCTTCGCAGAGTACGGTGTGCGGGAGGATTACGGCCGCGTCTCCCGGTACTCGGTCAGTCTGACAAGCGAGGAGCTTCGGCAGCGGGAACTCGGCGTGAAGTGTGTCAGGACCGACAACTACAAGCTCACGCTCCGGTCGGACGGCAGCATTCGACTCTATAGCCTCCCTGGGGAGACCAAAATCACCGACCCCGACGCGGCGGTGCGTGATAGACTCCTTGAACGACTTGACGAGGAACTCGGACTCGATTTCGTCGAATCGACGTTCGTCGATACGGACGACATCACGGCCGAAATCGAGGAGAATCTCGAAGACCTTGGGTACATTTAGTGACTGAAACCACGAGTCAGCGAGCCCGTTCAATGACAATCAAAATTGTGAAGTGAACACCGGCGGTGTATAGTTAAGCCTGAAAAGTGAGGCGGAACGATTTTTAGCTGATCTATAGCATAAATCGCCCACCTCAGTGGTCATAGAGAGTGAGTTGATTTGGACTTTGTGGAACGCGAGTGGGCACCCGAGCGGGTGATAGCGCTGGGCATTCAGTCACATCTTGCGGGGCTGTCGCTTTCGAATACCGTGGTGCCTCTGACGTATTTGGGTGTCGACCGGTCGCGGAAAGCGATACACGACTGGGTGCAGAAAACCGACTTACGGCCAGTCAGGGGAAAGAGTCCGAATCACGTCGCCGTTGACGAGACCGCGATTCGCATCAACGATCAGCAATTCTGACTGTGCGCCATTGTCAATCCAGAAACGAACGATATTCTCCACCTGCGGTTATTTGTCACCACGACAACTATCTCGACTGAACGCTTTCACCAGGAACTAGCCGAGAAACACGAAGTGGCTGAAGCCGTGTTTCTAGTTGATCGTGCTGGACACCTCCAAGCCGCACTGCAACTAGTCGGACTCCGATTTCAATACGAACGCCACGGAAATCAGAATAGCGCTGAACAAGTTTTTCGAGAACTCAACAGCCAAACCTCACCGTTCTCGAACTGTTTCAGCCACTTCAACCCGGAAACAGCCGCATATTGGTTGCAGAGTTTCGCTTGCTGGCACGATGCTCCTAACTAAACATTACTGACGTTATCGACTAAAGCACTTCGTCTTCTCTACACTACGCTCTACCACCTCAACGGTGATTGAGAACCTCATTGTAGACACTGAGAACCTCATCGGTTATAGCTTTCCAACTGTATTGGTTGGCAGACTCTCGAGCATTAGCCCCCAATTGTGTCCGTAAGTTATCATCGGAAAGTACTTTCTCTACGTTTTGCTTGAATCCCTCGTCATCTAGTTCATCAGACAAGAGTGCCTGCTTACCGTGTGATACGATCTCATTAGTGTGGCCGGACCTGCTTACACAGAGTGGGAGTCCTGCGGCCATCGATTCGAGATAAACCATTGGGAGCGTCTCATTGATACTGTTAAGCGCAAAGGCCGAAGAGGCGTTATACAAGGAATACAGTACATCGTCAGTAACGTGTCCAACGAGTTCGGCCCGAATATCTTCCTTCTGAATTTGGGACTGCAAGCGTTCTTTATTAGGACCATCACCGGCGATAAGTAACTTCCAATCCGGAAAGAGACTTTGGATAGATTTGAAGCTCTGTAGTAATGATTCAGTTCGCTTCTTGGCTACCAAGTTATGAACAGAGAGAAGATACTTTTGGGACTGGGAGAGATCTAGTTCACTTCGCGCTTTTTTACCTGTCAAGTTCCGTATTCCCTTCAAGTCAACACCATTGTAGATTACAGTGATCTTATCAGCACACACACACCTTTCTCAACAAGGTCACTTTTCACCTGGTTTGAAATGGCAAGTATCCGATCAGCTCCGAACGTTGTTTCTCTCCAGTAGTCGCCGAGTGTCCCATCCATATCGAGCTGGTCAGCGCCAGCCCCATGCCAACAGATAACTGTCGGGATATCATTTCGAATTCCAGGCAATCCGTTTACGCCTTGGCCATGTACGAGGGAAGCGTCATCAGAACCGGCCAACCGTCTGGTGGCTGCGTCTATAAAGTATCGCTCCCAAATATCTTTTAGCCCAAATCGGTAGGGATCACAGATTATCCTGATTGTTCGTTCATCATATGCACCGAGCCTCCCTCCCCCACAACCGGCTAGCGTATCTGCACATATCATTTCGGTAGAAAAGCCCCTGTGACCAAGTCGCATAGCAATCTCGTGAGCACGACGTTCAACACCACCAAAATTACACCGGTGTAACCATGAAATATGCGTAATCTGCCCATCAATATCGGAGGACGTAATGCCACCTGAACTAAACATAGAATTCTATCAGATAACGGTATCAGCTTACTTAAAATTTTATTTCCGTTTTAGAACACGGGATCGATTGATAAAACGGGAGCCCCTTATATCCACAGAGAGACACTAATTCGCCGGATTGCGTTGATCTAGACAGTGTCACTTTGGATAATCCATCAGGGAGAGTGCTGGATCTCTACGCTCCCTTTGACGAACTTTCGAACTATCTGTGTGGGCGATAGCTATCTGGGTGGGCGATAATCATGTCTGATCAGTGTGAGAGGCACGAATCCAAGCCAGGTATTCGACTAGAACGATCACCAGGAGAGTCTCAAAGGCCGTTCAGAAGTGTTTCCAGAACAGAAATGGTGCGCTTGCGACAGAACGACCGATCAGTCTGTGCTGCTGCAGCCGCACCCATCTCTTTCCGGAGTGCCACATCTTGCAGCCGTTCGAGTGCATCGGCGAACTCCGTCGCTGTGGTCGCCTCAACGTACGTTTCGCCGTTGGTGCCGTCAAATTCGTCAAGTGCCCGTGGCGAAGCGATGACTGGGAATCCCCGGCGAAGCGACTCGTAGCACTTCACCTTGAAGCCAGTCCCGTGAAACACTGGAACGAGAGAGATGTCCATGTTGTTCAAGAAGGCGTCGAGATCGTTCACAAACCCGTGACATTGTAGCCATCGATCGTCGACATCCTGGGCGACAGCCGGTGGGCTATCGCCGAGAAGGTGGATCCTGACATCGATATTGCGGTGCTGGAGTTCAGGGACGAGGTCACTGGCCAGAAATGTTGCCCCTTCCTCGTTCAGGACGTATTTGAAAGTACTCCCAAGGAACACGGCGTCCAACTGGTCGGTCTCCTGACCCTCGTGCTGCGGTAACTCTTTGGGAGAGTGGAACGGGATGTGCGTGATTACATCGGAGTCGTGTCGCTTTGCGAACGTCTGGCAGTCTCTCTTCGAAATGGGGGCCACGACGTCTGCTGTCTCGAACAGGAGCGATTCACATCGGATCGTGCCCACGAGATCCGTCAGGGTAGCCTTGACCGTCGAGAGGGACGGCACCCGCGCGTCAGAGAGAATGTATTCGACGTAGCGCTGGTCGAGCTGGTGACGGACTTCGTCGTTGTGCTCCCGACAGACCACCGCACAGTCGAAGCCGTCACGGACGACGACATGATGTGCGAGCGGCATTGTCGCGCTGTATTCACACCAGAGCAGGTCGGCATCGACGGCAGTTAGCAGGGACCGGAGTTGCGAGAGTGCCCGCTCGTTATAAAGGTTTGCTGCTCGAAAGAATAGCCTGTGGGTGCGATACGGGGACCACAACCGAGATGTCACACCCATTGGAAGCCACTCGGTTCTACCCTCGAATGCAGACTCGGGTGCACCCGAGTTGTCGTCGGGGTCGCGAAACGTGACCAGCGTCACCTCGTGCCCCATGGCTTCTAGCAAGGTGATCCTTCCAGCAATGTCCTGCTGGTTTGCTTGCCTCGGCGGGTACGGTTCGAGCGGAGACAAGACGACAACGTGCACGTCCCGACTACCTCCACACCTGCTCGAAGACATCCAAGACGCGGTCAGCAGTCCGTTTCCAGTTGAGGTCGCACTCAATTCGCTCGCGGCCGCGTCGCCCCATCGCGTCAGCGTCCGGTCGTATCTCTGTGACAGCACGAGCAATCGCATCTGGATCCATCCGAGGGACGATGCGACCACACGAGTCGTCCACGCACTCGGCCGCCCCGCAATTATCGGTTACGACAACCGGGGTCGCACAGCTCAGCGCCTCAACCACCGTGTATCCAAACGTTTCGAGGTATATCGAGGGGACAACTGTAACGGTGGCAGCCGTGTATAGTTCGGTCAGGACTTCCTTCTCGACGAAGCCCGTCATTGTCGCCCGACCTTGGACGCCGAGGCGCTGGATTTCGTCACGGACCTCACGGCCATACTTCCCGAGTTCTTCTTCATCGGCTGCGTAGAGGTCCTTATCACCAGTAATGACAAGATCCCATTCGTCGTCGAGGCGTGCGAGAGCACGGACGACATACTTCTGGCCCTTGATGTTTTTCAACCGCCCCGGAACGAACAGGTACGGTTCAGTGACGTCAAACCGCTCAGCGACCGACGGGTCGGAGCGTGGTGCGTACTGCTCGGTATCAACACCGAGGTGGATGCTGAAGGTCATCTCCTCGGTCGGCAGCAAGTCTGCACAGAGCTGTGAGTTCGCGATCCGGGCGTCTGCTCGCGTGAGGATCTTTTGTGCTCGTTTGTGCTTGTGGATGTGCCGAGAACTGAACGAAAATCGCGCGAGGTTGCTCAGGATGTTGCGATCCTGGCGAAAAAAGCAGTCCGTACACTCGCGGTACCCCTGCTCGTTGTAACACAGTTCCCCGTCGGGTTTCAGAAATCGGAAGCCGAACGAACAGAGCAAGCCGACGCCGTGACATCCGTAAACCACCGGCACATCCGCAATCTCGCAGGCATCAATGAGCGCGAGAGAATTGTGGTTGTTCGAGTAGACGACCGCCGGGTCAACGTCTGCAATGAACTCGGCTATTTCTGGGGCGTTTTTTCGAACGTCGAACGGTTCACTCATTGATCCAGTGAGCAAGTCAGAGTAGTGAACGGTCGCCTCTGGTCGCTCGCGAACGGGCGGTTCACCCTCGTAGGACTGGGTTAGGATGATGATATCGTAGCCACGATCTGTTAGTTCCGCAGATAGCCCGCGGAGATACTGCTGGATGCCGCCACCGACCGGATAGTAGTCCTCCGCCGTAATGAGTAGCGTCTCGCGGGACTTACTCTCGGCCATTCGTAGCCACCTGTCCCGATGTCGGCTGAGCAAACCGTTCGCTATCGATGAAGAGTCTGTACCAGAGTTCAACTTGGAGGACCCGCCAGAGTAGGTCCGTTGCGTCAATATCACCAGCGACGTGGCGGTCGTACACGGCAGCTAGTTGATCCGCGTCAACGATACCACGAGAGGCGATCGAGTCGCTTGTAAGGAGACGTTCGATGTCTCCGTTCCCCTCACCGATCCAGCGCTTCAGTGGCGTCGGATACCCTTTCTTATCACGTCGCCAGGTGACCGAATCAGGCAAGATGTCTGTGACTGCTTTTCGGAGCACATGTTTGGTCCAGCCAAAATAGATCTTCTTATCCTCCGAGGTCCGGAACGCCGCTTCCACAAGTCGGTGGTCGAGGAACGGCACCCGCGACTCAATCGAAAACGCCATAGAAATCTTGTCTTCATCGCGCAGTAAACTTGGCAGGCTCGTCACGAGTGTTGACGTGGCGAGCTGATTGTTGAGGCCTTCATCGAACCCGTCGAAAGCTTCGTATTCAAGGGGAGTCGTCGTTTCGAGGAACGGTTCGGCTAACACACTCTCGCTGAGGTCCTCAGCCGTCTCGGCAGCATCGCTCGCCAGCCACGACGGGAGGAACGTTGATGAGGACGGGAAGATGCTGGAGACGCCGCCACGAAATCGAGTAGCCCCGATCCTCTCGCCGAGTAATCGGAAGAACAGAGAGGGTCTATCGCGGGACCGATTTAGGAGGCTGCGATGGTATGTCGGATAGAATGAATAGTATCCGGCAAACAGTTCGTCCGCGCCCTGGCCGTCCAGCATGACTGTGACGTCTTCGGCTGCACGTTCCATCACGTGCCATTGTGAGTAAACGCCGTAGTGTTTCGAGGGTTCTTCGAGGAAGGTGAGAATTTCGGAGACAGTGTCGAGAAACGAATCCGTACCTGGAGTGATCTCGGTTCCGTCAAGATCAAATGAGTCGACCATCTGTCTGATATATTCGCGCTCATCGTACTCCGGATCGTCGTAGATTGACGAGAATGTCCTGACCTCATCGCTCCGGCCGGCGACAAGTGCGCTGATGGAACTCGAATCGAGGCCACCGCTGAGCGAGATGCCATTGTCGACGTCCGAGCGCAGCCGTAGCCGAACCGAGTCCGACAAGAGGGTACCGATTTCGTTGGCCGGATCGTCAAAGTGCGGCGCATCAGCGTCAAGCTCCCAGTACGATTCGTGGGTCAGTTCGTCGGTCACAACGACTTGGCTTCCTGGATCGAGCCGTCGAATGTCCTCGAAGAACGTTTGTGCCGTCCCGTCGATAAGGCCGCGCTCGAGGAACGTCCTGATTGCATCTTCATTCGGTGCGACCGGCACTTCCGAGAGCTGGAGGATCGGCTTAATCTCAGAGGCGACGACAAAAAGATCGTCGAGCTGCGTGTAGTACAACGGTTTGATCCCGAGACGATCTCTTGAGACGAATAGTGCTTCTTTCCGGCCGTCCCAGATGGCAAAGCCCCACATCCCGTTCAGTCGGTCCAGACAATCCTGTCCCCACTCGAGGTACGCGTTCAGGAGGACTTCGGTATCCGTCCGGCTGTCGAACGAGTAGCCGTGGTCACGGAGTTCCTCCCTGAGTTCGACGTGGTTGTAAATTTCCCCATTGAAGGTTACCGCAACCTCGTCGGCTGGCTTGACCATCGGCATATGTCCCGCATCACTCCGATCAATGATCGAAAGACGCTGGTTGCCGAGAATCGCTGCCTGGCCAGGCGCTTCGTAGACGCCACTGTCATCCGGGCCACGATGTTGCATACACGACAAGGCCGAGTCGACGTTGAGAGATAAGGGATTGATCGCCGAGGAGCTGAGTCGACAAATCGCTATTATCCCACACATTTAAGAGTTACCTTCCATCGTCGCTGCACGGATGGAACTGTCGGGTGGCGCATACAACATCCCCCATCGTGATCCGTATATATTTAACGGTGCAAGCGTCCCAATTCATGCTTTCTCGACTGATCGGAGGACGTCTTGTTCCAGGTTAATGACTTCTTCAAGGCTGTACTCTTCCACGATCGTCTTACGTGCGTTCCGCCCAAGCCGTTCACGCTGTGCATTGTCCGCGAAGACATCATTGAGTGCGTCTCTGATTGAGTCGGCGTCTGTGCCACAGAGAATGCCGTTCTCTCCGTCTGTGATGACATCGTTGTTCCCGATGACATCCGAGGCTACGACTGCCCGCCCGCAGGCCATCGCTTCAAGCAACGACTTCGGCATCCCCTCATGGTGGGATGGGAGGACGAACACCGCGTGCTGATTGACGATATTGACAACATCCTCATTTGGGACGTTACCCTCGAAAGTCACGTCGGCCTCCAGTCGCTGTGCGAGCGCTTTCAGATCGGGTCGCAAAGGACCGTCGCCGACGAGCGTGAGCGAGTACGGCGTCTCCGCGACAGCTTCGATCAGTGCTTCGAGGTTCTTTTGTGGGGACAGTCTGCCGACGAAACAGATCGTTCCCGGATCGGGAGGGCTCTCGACAGGCCGGAACTTCTCAATCTCTACGTAGTTGGGTACCACATGGTGCTCGCAATCGGGGTTGTACTTCGACTCAATGTAGTCGTACCCGTGCGGCGAGGAAGTGAGGATAGCATCAGCGACTCGGCAGGTGAGCCGCTCTGCGAGACGCTTGATCCAGTATTTGCTCGCATTCGATCGGTCATCGAAGAGCGACCAGATGTACCCGGATCGGTGGATGAAACTATTCCGGTGGAGATGCTTGGCAGCGACTGCTGCCCAAGAGCCCGCGAACTGCGTGGTCCGGACGATGTCTACGTCGCGGAACGCCTTCGCGTGGATCACGGGAAGCAGGAGTGAATACAGGATGTCATTATCGACCCATTGTTTCGGGACTATGCGAACGTTCTCGACAAACTGATCCGCGTAGTCCAGATCAGCCTCACCACCGTATGTGAAGATCGTCACCGAGTCAACGCTCACCGCGAGTTCGTTGTAGAGTCGAATCTCACGGGAGAGCATCCCGCTTTCTTCCCAGTCCTCAAGCGACGTGCCCAGTGAGAAGACAATACCAACTTTCATCGGTGGCAATTCTTCAAGGGGTCGATCTCTTGAGCCTTAGGTGTAGACGTGTTACAAATCATTTGTTGCCGAGTTTCGTTCGTACTTTTCGAGCAACCTTCCAGCGGAGGATGCGGCCCCAAATAATTCCATGGAAACGATATCCCCTTAATCCCGAGAGCGGCTTTGGCATGTACTCGCCACGTTTCTGGGCCTCGTAGATATCCGCGGCAAGGTCGTAGTATGCCGCTCCTACCTCTTCGATGGTCGGAAGATCGATGCGATCCCGGTAGTCGTGATAGTTCGCGACAAGTTCGTTGAGGGCGTCCGGAACCTGAGACTTGTCCTCAAAGGTAATCCCACCGTCGCCGACAATTTCAGGATGGCCGCCGTCGTCCCGGACCACTGCTGGAAGTCCACAGTGGAGTGCCTCAATCAGGGAATTTGAGCAAGTGTCCTTCTTGCTGGCCGTAATGAAAACATCGTGTTCGCGGAGTAAGTTCCCGACTTCTTTGGGCGGAACCGGATCCCGGTGGGTGACGTTGTCGAACTCAATTGGAGAGTTGCCGACGAACGTCATATCATACCGGCTGAAATCGAGGTGGGTGTCTAGATACGCGTACGTGGGAAAGCCCTTGCGGACGTTACCTGACCACGATGTCGCGATGATCCGGATGCGCTCCTCTGAAAGCGGGTTGTGACCCTCGCGATGGAACAATGTTGGATCCGGTGCATTCAGGATGGTTCGGTCGAAGGGTGATTCGGGCATTCCGAGGTCTCTGTGCGCGCTTCGACTCCAGTCAGACTGGTAGATAGTGCCATCGGCGAGGTATTTATTGGCAGTGTAGATCGCGTCATCGAGGAATCCGGGAGTTCCTCGCAATCCTTGTATTGGGCCATCGACCCGATGGATGACGAGCGTGCCAGTCTGTTTTAGTGCTTTGAGTCGTGAGAATAACTGTTCGTTGTCAGTTGGATAGCTATTGAAGAGGACAACATCAGCGTCTGCGGCGTCCGCAACGTACACGCCACGTTCTTTCAGGTACTTGCGAAGAGATTTCAGGAACTGGTTCCCCCCACCATACGGACCATCGGCGAAGTCGTAGCAGATATGGATTGTAGGTTTGACCATTTTCTCATTTCCGGGATTATGAACAGCTATTATCGCTTCAAAGATGGGCCGTCTCGAAGTATTCGTAAATGTTATTCCACCGTTTGAGCATCGCGGTGTAGCTAGCGCGTTCTACAACCTTCTTGTGTTGGTACTCAAGTAAAATATCATCGGTATCATTAGTCATGAGGTCAATCACCTTCTCTACAGCCTCGTCGCTATTCTCGTAGATGCACCAGTCATCGATGATATCGGAAGCAAGGCCAACATCGGTACTGAGAACGTGTGTCTTCGTCCACGCGCTCTCCAGAATAGCTTTGGGCCCACCCTCGCTCGTTGAGGGAACAATGTAGCAATCGATAAGGTTGTAAAGTTTGTTCATTGTCCATTTCCCCCAGACGTTGTACGAGAGGTCGTCGACGCCTGGTTCGGGATCACTACCGTAGAACAGGTAAGGGATACCACGTCGCTCGCATTCATTAATGATCCAATGCCTTCGCGGGCCCGCTAAAAAGAGCAGTACCTCGTCATTAGGTAGTTCGCTTAGTATATCAACGAGCAATTCGGGGTTCTTCTGCCACTTCGGGGCTTGGAGGTTTTCCCCTAGAGAGTCACGCTGGAAGGAACCAATTACAAACCGGTTTTCAAGTCGCTTATAATTGATCCCGAGGTCGGCACATAGTTCCTCTTGATCCAAATTGAGTGGCTGGAACACGCGTTCGTCAACGTAGAATGGCTGGTACTTCACGTCAACGTAGGGATCAAGTTTCTCGTAGGCACGGTCGCTGGGTACAATCCAGAGATCAATGATGTCCTGTCCGCGCTTGAAATCTTTGCTGTCGGTGTCCACTTCGTTCGTGACGACCGCCATGACAGGCTTGTAGTGGAGGGGAAGGGTACGCCGCCGTATGATTTTGTTCCACCAAACCGCGTGCACTAAATCTGCTGCGATAGGATTCGAGATCTTATGGCCGAGGCTCAGGAGGAACATTTCGGTGTGGTTGTAGTCGTAGTCTATTGACCAGCCCGTTCCCTCACTCCCGAGCAGATACACAGATGCCATCTTATTCACAGCGTGGCTCAGTAGAGAGGTTATGCCATAATCCGTTCATTGACTTTGTATATGCTGTGGTAGTTGCGTATATTAATTTACCGAATATCCTAGTCGGGAAGATTATGTCAGATCACCTGGATGAGAGATCCAGTGAAAATCTCATATGCGTTGTCTAGACTCAGTACCTCACAAAGCATCGCCAGTTAGCCCCACCTGAACCACCTGTTCTGTTGTGATGAGCCGTCGATAGCAATCGAGTAACGCTGAACGAAGACAGAACTGTCGCTGTCGGCGGCGGCGGTCAACCGCCAACGCGACAGCGTTGCCACTTACGCAGACGCTTGCTCGGTCAGTGGCTACCGACGGAACCGGTCGTCAGGTGGCCGGTTCGCGGGGACGGCCTGACGCACCGCAAGGGCCGTCCACGCGACTCGTCGAACCATATTCACGAACTCCTCGTACGGCCACCATCAGAGGTGACGCCCGCCTCGGCGGGGCGTCGCCACCTATTCATAGTGGAGATACCGTCAAACGTTCTGTAAGAGGAGACTCACCACGACATACAGCAGTCTCACCGTTGCATCTCGTGTTGCTGTCGCTATCGCTTGCTCGCGTTCGCGCTCTCGACGATCAGCGGTGAGGCTTCCCACTTGAGACTCTTTCAGACCTGCTCGATTGGGTTGGGGTCAGGCGATCCAACCGGTAAGAAAACTATAATAGTAGTTAGAAATAATTGCTCACTTTTGGAATAGAGAGTTTGTCGAGAGCTGTATCAATTGCTGTCGTAAGTTCGTCAAGTGAGTCAAAGAACCGGTAGCTAAGAGACGCTTGAAGTTGTCGCCAGCATTCTTCGACAGGATTCAGCTCTAGCGAATACGCCGGTAACATCACGAAAGCGAGGTCGTCACGGGCCGCTAGGTCCGTGACGGCCGAGGCTTGGAAGTACGGCGCTCCATCCAGTACCACGATCAAGTCATCTTCAAATTCGTTGCATACTGCGAGAATGAAATGTTTCGCGTGATCGGCGGTAACGTACTCTTCGAATCGGGAGAAAAAGCGATCACCGTCCTCGGTGATCGCGCCCAAAAGACACGTCCAATCGCTTTGTCCGGAGAGTTCGACGGACGGCCGCGTGCCGCGCGGAAACTACGCGGCACGCGGTTCAACCTAGACGGATATATTTGGTCGATGCAAACTACCGTGGCGTCCATTTCCCGCCGCTTTTTTTGAGTTTATTGCGGAACTCCTCTTGCTCGTCTTCGTCGGCTTCGGCGGCTGAACGGCGTGGTTTTTGATAACTCAATCCCGCTTCTTTGAGCAACCGCCGACAACTCGGGATTAAGTATTCGACATCGTACATCTCCTGAAGATATTCCTGTGCGAGCGCCGGCGTCCACGCCGGCGCGTCGATACCAGCTTCTTCGGGCTGATCGTGAACAGTTTCTTCGAATTTTCTTGCTGTGATTTTGAGAGTTTACGCTTTCTTCCAGTTTGGTTATTATCAGAAACAGCCTGCTCAAGCGACTCGTCGGTGTCGAATCGCTTGAGCCAGCTTTAGATTGTGCGTCGCTGGACATCGTACCACCCGGATAACTCGGTTTGCGATACTCCATTTTTGTACGCGATCGCCGCTAGAAGCCGTTGTGTCGGCTTCTCTCCCTCTACGTTGTCGAGAGCTGTTTGTAACTCTTCGATAGATATCTCGTCAAGGTGATTCACTAACCACTGCAACACACTTCGAGTAAAAATTCTATCGGCTACTATACATGGTGTTATTAATTAATTCTGAAAATGTAGTCTGAATTTCTGTCTATCAACTCCATACAACCGATACAAACGGTAATCACGAAGACTGACCAATTTTCAGAATCCGGGAGGTGGAACTCATTCGAGCTATTTAAGCCTCTAACACTGAATCCAGTGTAGTACCCATGTCCGAGACTGATGAAGAGTCATACATTATATCCAATACGTTCGATACTACTGGCATCTCCTTGAGGTGGCCCCATATCGTGTTCGGACTCTGCTACCTCGTTTTGGGAACTCTGTTTGTGAGTCAGGTGTACAACTCTTCAGATCCAGTTGCTTATCTCCACGGAGCCGACTCTCTTATCAACGGAGGGCCTTTATATCGCGGCCAACCTGGTATCGTATATCCTCCGGCTTTCTACGCACTCCTCGCGATCGTCTTCTACCCGATCGTTGGAAATCAGATACTTCAGAATCAGGCGGCATCTATTGTGGTATTATCCGGTATATATGTTTCTGCTGTCCTGATATCCACATATTATTCAACTGGCTTGATACAAAAACGGCATCGAAATGCGTGGGCTCTCTTTGTTCTTTTTAATCCGCTTATCTGGTTTGGAAGCTACTTTTTTGGTCAGGCAGACGTCATTGTTGGCGCTTTGGTCTTGGTAGCAGTCGCGGCGATGAATCGCGAACGATGGATCTTAGTTGGCATGGCGCTTGCCCTTGCTGCTTCAATTAAGATTTGGCCAGCAGGATTTTTCTTCCCGTTACTATTTCATCAACGTGAGAGGATTAGAGATATTGTCTTTGGAGCCGCTCCCGTTGTTGCGTTCAACGCAGGGTTAGTACTGAGTATCCCGGATACGATGGGGTTTTTCCTCTATAGAAAATCATTCACTTCTGCTGGTTTTCTACAAATGATGTCGTTGAAGCTCTTCAACTACCAAATCCAATTTACTGAATTCATCTTTATTGTCGTCATCCTGTCTGTTATCGGGTATGCAACCTTTGGGTATCTCCCGAACCTCACGGCTCGTTTCCTTGTGATAGGGTTCACTGTGCCGTATGTTCTTGCTGCCAACCGATATAGATGGATTCCGTTTGCGATGCTACTCGGGTGGTATGGATTCAAACACTATGATTTAACAGGAACAAAGTTCATCCACTATGCCTGCGCCTTCAGCGCGATCGCCTCTCTGACGCAATTCCTCCATCTATTTGCGACATCTCCAAAAACGTACCTACACACTCTATATGATGGGTATCTTACTGTGCCGTTTTTAGACTCCCCGTCAATGTTGGCCCACGAATTACAGAAGTGGCTTTTGGTTCTTCACGTAGTGATTGGCGCCATCGTTGTCATAAAGTTCCTAAGGTGGAGCATCAAGCGTGATCAACATGACAACAGTCCGTTCTCCGATTAACAAATCTGGGTTTAGAGATAGGAGGAGTATTCTGATCTAATTGAGACAGGAAATTGGATATGTACGAAAAAGGGATCAATATCATAGAAGATGAGATCGATTCTATTGACTAATCAGATTTTGCTTGGGAGTAAGAAACGAATTAAAACTCTTAGAATAGGTCGTAGAACCATTAGAATTTCATCGCTCATGCGTAGCACATTGTTGATTTCAGAGTGTTGCTTGGACAGCGTGTTTGAGCGCTTCTCGGCCCGGTTTTCGATATAACTCTCGCCGTAGTTGAAACACCCTGAGATACTGTGTCAACTTGTCCTTTGAGATGCCTCGATGGGGCGAGAGCCAGCGTCGCACCTGCGACGCGTGGCTCTCGTAGGTGTTGACATGCACCTCGTCGTCGTATTCACCGTCGCCGTGGACGACGTATTCGCGGTCGAATGCGTCGTCCGCTTCGAGCGGTTCGTACGCCCGAAAGCCGTCGGTATAGACTGTCATCGACTCCTGCTGACGGTCGGACAGCAGGAGTCGAATCGTCGATTTGTCTGCGGCTTTCGCCGGGATTACGTACCGCTGTCCGGTGCCGCGGTCAGCAATGATGAACACGGGTGGCTCGTCGCCGCTATACGAGCCACGTCCACACGTTGACAGGCCAGGCGAGTGCGACTCGCAAAGCCGAACACGAGCGCCCACACGAGGACTGGGTCTGAAGCTTGCCCTCTCACTCGATCACGCCGAGTTCTTCGGCGTGCTTTTCGAGGAACTCGGAGGAAAACAGGTGTAGTAAGCCGACGCATGATCCTCGATGAGGAGGTGTCCTTGTACACACTCGTCGCCTCCTCATTCCTCTCGAAAAGTATCCTCAATAAGCCGCCGCAGTCACGTGGTTTTTCGCTCAGCAAAAGACAAATGGGAGGGATACATGCTCATTGGCCATGACCAATAAGAATCCAAGAAAAGGTATGAGAGCGGGGTATTTTATCCTCAAAACTCACGACAGATCGTACTACTGAGTGACAATATACAAATATTAATATTTTGATGGGAACGGTATCGCGTTAGAGAGCACATAGTATCCACGTATTTCCACATTTTCGAAATGATTGTCTAATTCCTTCTCAATAGTTTTGGGGTTGAAGGCATTGTTCAGATTAGCTGATTGAAGACGAAGGCGAAGGTTTGGAGCCATGTTTCCCCGGAGTCAGCAGTTGCATGGCGGAAATGCGTGGCGAACCGCTCGGTACGGCGTTTTAGTTCTTTGAACAGCCGTTCGATGGCGTTCCGATTTCCATGCGTAACATGCTGAAATCGGAGTGAAAGATTAAACAATGCCGCCTGCAACCAGGGTGCGCCATCAACGAGAAACAGGCTGTCGGCGACGTCGTGTTTCTCGGCCAATTCCTGCAGGAACTGCTTTGTCAGGACGATCGTTCGGGTTGGAAATAACCTCACATGCAAGAATTCGTTCGAATTAGGATCGACTGCGGCGTATAGCCAAAAGCGCTGGTTGTTGAGTTGAATCACAGTCTCGTCAACCGCAACGTGATTCGAGTTCTTGCCGCTGGCCGGCTGTAGACCGGATTTGTGCACCCAATATGCACAGTGGAACGACACCGATCAACACCCAATCCAGCTAAGACCGAAACGGTATCCGACAGCGACAATCCCGCCGCATGCAGTTGGATACCCAGATTCATCGCCGGTTCGGGTGTTGCCCCTCGCTCCACAAACTCTAATTCGAAGCCACCGCTAAATTCGATGAGGCACTCGGTTTCGGGCATGGACACCTAGAAATTGAGTCGCCTCGTTCTTCAGACCTTATCTGAACAGTGCCCCCTGCTGCTCACAATAAGCCAACCAATACCTAACTTCCCTCCCACGAGTGTCCGACGTAGACCCCTTGATGCTTTGCTTCTGCGACTTGAGACTGTCTAGGTAGAGGCCCAGAAGTTCCTCACTCTCGGGGGAGATCTGCTTTTCGTCGGGCGTTGCAAACTGCCCGTTGTCGTTTCTCTTCCTCATAGAGTCATCCAATGCCGCGTACCATCGACAACGACGCTTTCCACTGACAGGGTCGATCGTTTCTCAAGATAGATCAGTGCCTCGCGCACTAACGGTTCTGGGGCGTCCAATGCTTCGGCTACCTTTTCGACAGAGCCACCGATATCCTTCTTCTCGGCAACCTCTGCGGTGCTCAAGAGTTGTTCCTGAGCCTTTTTCAGTCGCAAGTCCAAAGTGTCCACCGTTGACTCCGCCTCCGCGGGCGGTTCGGGTGCCTCAAGGAGTTCTTTATAGGCATCCATGGCCGTCGATTCGACGTGCTCCTGAGAGTACCCCTCTGAAACCATCATCTCGTCAATTTGGTTTTGGAGAGCCTCGGTCCGGTTCTCAACTTCCTCCATAGCCTTCTGATGCATCTGCTCAGCTAATTCGACCCCGTCAGATTCGACTCCCCCATACGCACCCAACTCGGATTCGTGTACGTACTCGTCTCTGATGTCTCGATAAACCGCGCGCCGAACCAGCGTCGTCAGCGTCTCCCCTTCCTCAAGTGCATCCCGCCACTCTTCTTTCTTCTCGGGGGGCACCCTCACATTCAGTTTGACTTTCTTGCGGTCGCTCACACCCGCAGCTATTCGCGCAGAAAATAAATATAGGGCCCCAGTGGGTACCCTAACTATCCAAACATTTGCCGCATCATGGGGTGCATCTCCATGAGTTGCTCCTCGGCGATCTCTTCATAGAGCTTGTAGGTAATACTCACCGTCAGCAGCAGGCCGGTCCCGGTAACGCCACCAACGGTACCCAGCATGTTTGCCATGACGGCGAGTAGGCCGACCAGGGCCCCGCCGATGACCGTCACCTGTGGGATGTACCGACCCAGGACCTTCTCGAGGACACCGGGACTCTGGCGGAACCCGGGGATCTGCATCCCGGAGTTCTGAATCTGTTGTGCCGTCGCCTCCGGGCCCATGTCCGTGGTTTCGACCCAGAAGACGGCGAAGATCGCGCCGCCGATGATCATGAACGTCAAGTCGACACCGACCCGGATCATGATCTGCCAGACGTCCTGGGTGATCTGCCCCCCGAAGACGAACCACGCCCATTCCTGGGGACTCTGGATCGGTGCGAGGTAGTAAAACAACCCGCTCACCGCCTGCCCGTTGTCGTTGTAAGCTCCTAGCCAGGCAGGCAACCCGCCAAGCTGGGAGTTGAGCAGTCGGCCCATGAACTGGATGTTCATCTGCAACGCCCGGACGAGGATCATCGGCAGGACGCTCGCGTAGATGAGCTTCACCGGGAAGCGACCCCGTGCACCCTTCACTCGAGCGTGGCTGAGTGGGATCTCGACGCGAACGGACTCGGCGTAGACGACGATCACGAAGATCGAGACCGTCGTGAGAATCGCAATGAGCCCGATATAGTTCTGTCCACTTGTATGGAACAGCAGTTGACCCATCCCTCGAGCTGTCAGCGGTGACGGAATGTCGACGATCCCGAAGACAGCACCGATCCAGTAGGGGATGAAGCCCCAGTTCCCGGCGATCTGTGGGATGCTGATGAGGCCGCCGACGAGACTCTGACTGACGCCGGCGACGATGAACAGGCCGATCCCGCTACCGACGCCCCACTTGCTGATTACCTCGTCCATGTAGAGAATGAGGACACCGCCGACGAAGATCTGGGCGAACATGAGCCACTTTACCGCCCCAGTGGGCAGTCCCATCACGGATTCGGCCGGCAGGAAGTCCGCGGCGAACACCATCGGAAAACCCGTCAGCACGATCATCACGAGCACCAGCACCTTCTGGAGGCCCTGGTAGAGGATCTGATCCCGCGGGTTGTTCTGGGTATCAAGCCCGAGCAGGTCGGCCCCACCGAGCAACTGCAGGACGATGCTCGCCGTGACGATCGGTCCGATCCCCAGCTGCATGATCGATCCCTGCTGGGACGCGAGGATCGACGAGAAGCGACCGAACGCGTTCGAGCCACCGGTGCCGAGTCCATAGACGTTGATGTTTCTCAGGAAGAAAAACAGGACCAGCACGCCGGCGGTCCAGCCAAGCTTGCGCTTGAAGGGGACGTGGCCCTCGGGGCGGGCGACCGACGGCATCCGCGTGAGTAGTGGTTCGGCGGTATCCTTCCAGCTCATTCTTATGCTGTGTCGGTGTCGGCGTCGTCTTTATCCTGTCGCTGTTCGCCGCGGTCGCTCAGCTCCGTGGTGCCGCCCGCGGCTTCGATCTTCTCGCGAGCCCCATCGGAGAAGGCGTCGGCGACGATGGTCAACTCGTTGCGGACCTGCCCGCCACCGAGCACCTTCACGACGTCGACCTCGTGGCCGTCCTCGACGACGTCACGGGCGTCGATCTCGTAGCCGCCGTCGGTCTGCTCGGCGACCCCGTCGGCAGCCAGCAAGGCCGCATCCTCGTCGAGCGTCTTGACCTCGACTGTCGCGACGTCGTCCTGAGCTTTCTCCGGTCGCGTGAACCCGCTCTTGCCGATCGGCGGGTGGTTGTGCATCTCGTGTTTGTCACGGCCGGCGTCACCGCGACCGCCGCGGTGACCGGCACCGCGTCGGTTCTTGTGCGTGCCACCGCCGTGCGTGCGCGAACCGCGCTGGCGTTTGCTCTTGTCAGTCATTATCGCATCGCCTCCAGCAGTGCGTCGATCTCCGCAGTCGAGTGATCGCCGAGCTGGCCCCCCTCTTTGGCGGGGTGTTTGATGCCGTCATGCCCTTTCCGGGGCGGATGCAGACGTAGCGTCGGCGAGAGACCGGCGTCCTGCAGCGTCGTCTCCTCGTCGACGAGCGCCTCGGCAAGACCCGAGATATCGTCGTAGTTGGTGTTCCAGCCGACCCAATCGTCGTCGACGTCTTCTCCGCCCTCGGCGGGCTCGGCCCGGCTTTCGAGGAGCAATTCGACCGTCTCCACGGACGGTTCGCCGTGGGCGACCACGTCGTGGACCTTCGTGATCATGCCCCGGTAGGCGTCCGTCTCGGGGACGAGCGTCGCGTGGTTGACGCGGCCGAGGTTGAGCATCGTCAGGGTGTCGACGACGTCGCCGCTGACGTCGACCTCGCCGCGAAGTTGCACGAGTGCTTCCATCACTCGATCACCTCGCGCTCCTCGAATGCCCGCTCGGGTACCCGCGCCTCGGCCGTACTCCGCAGGGCGTTGAACGTCGCCTTCGCGAAGTTGACGGTCGTGCGCGTGTTTCCGCTCGATCGCGTCCAGATGTCTTCGATACCGGCGAGTTCGAGGACGTGCCGGACGGTCTCTCCGCCGGCGAGTCCGAGCCCGCGCGGTGCGGGCTGGAGTTCGACCTCGACGCTGCCGGCCTTGCCCGTGGTGCGGAGCGCGACCGTGTGGGGTCGCCCGCAGCCACACTCCCACGAGCCACACCCGCGGGAGACGTCGATCATGTTGAGCTTGGCGACCTCGATGGCCTTCTGGATCGCGCCGCCGACCTGATCGTCACGCCCCTCGGCGTAGCCGACCAGGCCGTCGCGGTTGCCCACGACGACGACACACCGGAACTTCACCCGGCGGCCAGAGTCGGTCATGCGCTGGACCATGTTGATGTCCAGTACTTCGTCTTCGAGCCCGGGGACGAGCTGGTCGACGATCTCCGGTTCCTTCAGTGGCAGCCCAGCGTTCAGCGCGTCGCCCATCGAGTCGATCTCGCCGTCGGCGACCTGCCGGCCGAGCCGCGTTCGTGGTTCCCATCCGTCGCTCATAGTTCGATGTCACCTTCGAGTAACTGCTCTCGCAACTCGGTGAAG
>Ga0207718_100156_pt1 | contig 82300 bp, 87 predicted proteins | sample A23M2SouthBayCA_FD_187749 | JGI IMG/M metagenome (GOLD analysis project Ga0207718, IMG submission 187749) | Aerobic enrichment media microbial communities from Eden Landing Ponds, California, USA - A23 M2 (SPAdes) | ecosystem: Environmental > Aquatic > Marine > Unclassified | place: Emeryville...
CTCCCCCCCCGCACGTATTTCCGGGTTGACATCGAACGTCGGCCCGTCGCTATGTCACTCGACATCCCCGCTGCACTCGAAGACGGGTTCTCCCGCCTCCTGACGCGCGTGGCCGGCCTCCTGCTGGTCGCGTATCTCGTCATCGGCGTGATATCCACCGTCACCGCACAGACCCTCAGCCTCGCCGCCGCGAGCGCGCTCCAGTCGTCGCTTCCCTCGGACGCCGCCACCACCCCGACGACGCCGGGAATGGGCGGCAGTGCGCTCGCCCTCGACGTCGGCCTTCCCGTCGCTATCGTTCTCTTTCTCGCGCAGGTCGTCCTCGCGCAGGTGGTCGGCGTCGTCGGCATCCGCACCTTCGTCAGCGAGGCGCGCACCTCGTTCCCGACGGGCGTGACCCGCCACCTTCCGTGGGTCGTCCTGAACGCCCTCGTCGCCGGCTTCATCGTCAACGTGTTGATCGGCCTCGGGACCATCCTGCTGGTCATTCCCGGCATCTACGTCGCCGTGGCGCTGTATTTCGTCCAGTTCGAGGTGATCGTCGAGGAGAAAAACGCCATCGACGCCCTCCGTACCGGCTGGGAACTGACCAAGGGCGAACGCCTCGGCGTGTTCCTCCTCCTCCTCGTCATCTTCGCCATCGGCCTCGCGAGCGCGGTCCCCAGCATCGTCCTCGGGTTCGTCGGCGCGCCGACGGTCGCCGTCGTCGCGGTGAGCGTCGTCGTCGGCGCCGTCGCGGGCGTGATCGGAGTCGCCATCGGCGCCCGCGCGTACGTTCAGTTGAAGCCCGACGGGTGGTCGCCGTCGGTGGGCGGCGTCGATCCGTTCGCGTAAACGCTTTCTCCCCCGACCGACCATTACCGTTGTGCGCATCGAGAACAGTTTCATCCCGATCAGCGGTGTGGGCGAGACGACCGAGCGCCGCCTCTGGGAGGCAGGCATCACCCACTGGAACGAGTTCGACGGCTCCGTCGTCGGCCCGACGACCGCCGACCGCATCCACGACTTCGTCGACGTGGCGACCGACCACCTCCGCCGGAACGACGCCCGCTTTTTCGACGAGTCCTTCCCCTCGGGCGAGCGCTGGCGCTTCTACGAGAACTTCCGCGACGACGCCCTCTTTTTCGACATCGAGACCACCGGCCTCGACGCCGCCCGCAACGACGTGACGACCGTGAGCGTCCACCGCGACGGCGACACCGACACCTTCGTCAGCGGCGACAACCTCACCACCTCGGCGCTCCGCGAGCAGTTCGCGGACGCCCCTCTCATCGTCTCGTTCAACGGCGCCCGCTTCGACGTGCCCTTCCTGGAGCAGTCCTTCGACCTCTCCATCGACGCGCCGCATCTCGATCTGATGTACCCCTGTCGCCGTCTCGACCTGACCGGCGGCCTCAAACGCATCGAACGGGACGTGGGCATCGACCGCGACCGGCCCGACCTCTCCGGCGAGGACGCCGTCCGCCTCTGGCGCGAGTACGAACGCGGCGACGACGCCGCCCTCGACACCCTCGTCTCGTACAACCGCGAGGACACGCGGAACCTCGAACGCCTCGCCGACCACGTCACCGAACGCCTCCACGACGCCTGCTGTCCCGCCGACGCGACGTTTTAGGCAAACCTAAACGCTCAAGTGTGACGACTCACAGGTAGGGGTATGAGCGACTTCACCTTCGACGACGTGGCCGTCGTCATGGGGACCTACAACGAGGAGGAAGCTATCGGGAGCGTTCTCGCGGACATCGAGCGGGTGAGCGGGGGCCGGGCCGACGTGGTCTGTGTCGACGGCTCGGACGACCGGACGCCCGATATCGCCCGTCGCATGGGCGCGCGCGTGATCGAACAGGAGCCACAGGGGTACGGCGTCGCCGTTCGCGAGGCCGTCCTCGCGCCGGATCGGCCGGTGGTCGTCACCACGGACTGCGACGACACCTACCCGATGGAGCGGCTGCCCGACTTTCTGGACCTGCTCAACGACGGGTACGACGTGGTCAGCGGCGACCGCATCAGCCCCGGCCCCGAGACGATGCCCCGACTCAACCGCCTCGGGAACCGTGCCTTCGCGGGCCTCGCCAGCCTCCTCCTCGGCCGCCGCCTCCACGACGTGACGACCGGGATGCGCGCGTACCGGCGCGACCTGCTCCACCGGATCGAGTGGACCGAGAACACGGGCCTCTCCGCGGAGCTCCTGATGCGCCCGGTCGCCCGCAACGCCCGCGTGACGGAGGTGCCCATCGACTACGACGAACGGGCCGGCGAGACGAAACTCGACCCGTTCCGCGGCGGCGCCGCTATCGCGAAGTCAATCCTCCGGATCGGTATCGAGGAGCGTCTCGGAACCTCGCTCGACTCGGTGACGACGACGGACACCGTCGAGCGGACGTAGCACCCCCACCGCCACAGTACCTAAACCGCCTCGCGCTGAAGCCGTCGTCGACCGATGGTCTCGGACTTCGTCGCCGTCCCCGTCCTCCTCGTGACGCTCGGGGTCGTGGGTCTCTACACCGGCTGGAAGCGTCGTAGCATCCACGCCCGGATGGACCGCGTCGACCCGACCCCGGTCCGCGAACTCGCGTCGCCGGGGGTCGTCGAACTGGAAGGCACTGCGACGCCCGTCGATGATCCACTCGACGCACTCCTGACCGACCGTGACGCCGTCGTCGCCGCGTGGAAGATCGAGGAGTGGGACGAGCGGGGCGACCGCGGGAACTGGCGCGAGGTCGCCCGCGGCGTCGAGACTGTCGCGTTCGAACTCGCGGACGGAACCGGAACCGTCGACGTCGCGCCCATCTCGAAACGCGACACCGCGGGCAAGTGGATGCAGACGACCGGCGTCAGCGCCACGGACGGGATCCGTCTCGACGGCGTACTCGCCGAGTTCGACTCGTTTCCGGTCCAGGTGGAGGTCGGCCCCGACGAGGAACCGCCGGAGCGTGTTCGTCGCCTGCACCGGGACCACGGGCTCTACGAGGACACCGGGTCGGTCACCAACGTCGTCGACGTCGGGAACAAACACGGTCGTCGGCGGTACTTCGCACAGGTGATCGAACCCGGCGACGAGACGTACGTCCTCGGGCATGTTCGGGCCCGCGACGCGCATCGTCGCGACCGCTTCCGACCGGGGGAGGCAGTCGTCACCGAACCGGACGACGGACTCTTGATTCTCTCGAATCAGGACGCGGCGAGTCTGGAAGGCGAGTTCGAGTCCGCCGCGCGGGCGAGTTTCGTCGGGGGCATCGTCTCGCTCGTCGCCGGCATCGTGATCGCCCTCGTTCTCTTCGGCGTCCTCTGATAGTATTTATTGTGAGTCAATACCGCTGGGTCGCCGGAACGGGGCGGGGACCCAGCGGTAAACAGTCACAATAAACACTATGAGCCACCGGTGTCGGCCACGGGCCGGCGACGCCTACCGCACGATATCCCCGATCCGGCGGGGTTCGCCGCTGAGCGATGGCTCCTTCTCGACCATCTGCAGCACCTCGTGGTCGGTCACGTCGGGGTACTGCTTGCCCACCGCTTCCTCGATCAGTGCCTTCTCCAGTCTGAATTCGGTCCCGTCGTAGACGACGTCGACGCCGTTCTCGTCGAAGGAGAGCGCAGTCATGCACGCCTCTAGTGGGTGGCCGGGAAAAACCCCGTCGGATCGGCGGCCGGGCGGGTTCGGGACGAAGGCCCCGTCAGACTAGCGTCTGACGGCGGTTTTAATACGAGTAGCGTGTAGAGCCGCGCGTGGCACTCGGGAGGGACCCGCTCGACGCGCTCGAGATTCCGGACGGGACGACCGTCGAGGAACACGACCTCGTCACCGAGGGCGACGTAATCGTCGGCGGCCAGAGCACCGTCGAGTTCGGCGTCCGCGGCCGCAACGTCGTTGCCGGCGAACGCGTTCGCTTCGGCGGCGACATCGAGGCCGACGGTGACTGCCGGCTCGACATGTGGTGTGACGTGGCCGGGAACGTCCTCGTCGGCGACGACGCCTACCTCGGTGAGCGCGTCCACGTCGGCGGCCAGTTGATGGTCTCGGGAGACCTGGACATCGGCGACGACGTGGAGATCGAGGAGGGGTTCGAGGCCAACGGCTGGATCGTTATCAGGAATCCGGTCCCGACGCTCGTGTTCTACTTCGTCGTCCTCTCGCAGCTCCTGCGGATGGGCGAGACGAACGCCGCCGAGGAGATCGCCGAAGCCCTGGCCGACGAGGAAGAGGCCCCGGCCGATCCGCTCGTGATCCCGCGCGGGGGCGACGTCTCCGACGACTCCTGGCGCGTCTCGACGCCCGCCCGGATCGGCGACGGCTGTCGCCTCCACGGCAACGTCCGCGCGAAGTCCATCGACATGGGCGCCGACAACAACGTCTTCGGCAGTCTGCGCGCCCGCGGCGACGTGTCCGTCGACGAGGGGACCCGTATCCACGGCGACGTGACGACCCGCGGCGGCACCGTCCAGCTAGCCGAGGACGTGCGCGTCCTCGGCGACGTCTCCTGTAACGACCTCGAACTCCACGAAGACGCGGTGGTCGATGGGTCGATCCGGTCGCGCGGCGAGATGCGGATCGTTCGCCCGGAGGCGAAGCGGGATATCGAGTGAGCGGCACGGCCGGGCGACTCCGAGGCGCCGCTCACTCGCCCGGTTCGATCCGGTCGACGATGCCATCGAAATCGGCGTCGAAACTCAATACCGCGTCGATCCCCCGCGACTCGCACAGGGTAATGATCGTCGCGTCGGTGAAACTGAGGTCGTGGTCGTCGTAGCGACGGAGGGTCTCCAGCGACGCCCGCACGTCGTCCGGTTCGACGTGAAGCATCTCGATAACGTGTGGAAACGGCTCTTCACCGAGCATTCGACGGGCGACGGTGTCCGCTGCCTCGAACGATCCCGTTCTCGTCCGGGTGAGCGTGACCGTCTCGTCCAGGACGTAATCGTTCGTGTACGGCTGGCCGTACGTCCCTTCGAGCAGTCTGTCGAACGCGTCGACAGCCGCTTCGTGTCGCTCCGCGTCCGTATCGTGATGCGCGTAGAACACGCCTGTATCGACGACGATGCTCATCCGTACAGCACATCGTCGATGTCCTCCTCGCTCGTCGTGACGCCCGAGGAGACCATCCCCTCGTGAAACGCCTCGCGCTCCGCGTCGGCGAGGGGGACGCGCTCCTCGCGGAACGAGTCGACGAGGTCAGCCTTGGACTGGATGGCGTCCTCGACCAACCGTGCCAGCAGTTCCTGCTGGGTCACGCGCCGTCCCGTCTGCAGCCGAATCTCGGCTTGGAGGCGTTCGAGGCGGGCCTTGGTGTCGTCGTCCATCTTCACGGACGTTGCCATACCCGTCCGTAGTGTCTTCTACTGCGTAAACGTTTCCACCGACGACGGTCCCGTGCCGAGTCGACCGAAACTAAATTCCACCCGACCCACCAGGGTTAGGTATGCTCTCTCTCGCGCTCGCGGGCAAACCCAACGCGGGCAAGTCTACGTTTTACAAGGCTGCCACGCGCGCCGACGTGGACGTGGCGAACTATCCGTTCACGACCATCGACGCCAACCGCGGCGTCACTCACGCACGCACGGAGTGTCCCTGTCTCGCCCGCGACGAACGTTGCGGGAACGAGCGCTGTCACGACGGCAAGCGGTACGTCCCCGTCGAACTGCTGGACGTGGCGGGGCTGGTTCCGGGCGCCCACGAGGGGAAAGGGCTGGGCAACCAGTTTCTCGACGAACTCACCAACGCCGACGCCATCCTGAACGTCGTCGACGCCTCCGGCGGCACGAACGCCGAGGGCGAACCCGTCGAAGTCGGCACCTACGACCCCGTCGAGGAGGTGGACTTCGTCGAACGCGAGATGGATCAGTGGCTCGCGGGCATCGTCGACCGCAACTGGGAGGGCGTGGAACGCAAGTCCCGCTCTCCCGACTTCGACATCGACGAGGTGCTGACGGACTTGCTCACCGGGTTCGGCGCGACGGTGGCGGACGTGGCTCCCAGCCTCCGTGACTTGGAGTATCCCGAGGACCCAATTCAGTGGACCGACGAGAACCGCGCCGAACTCGCCCGCGAAATTCGCGCGCGCACCAAACCCCTCGTGATCGTCGCCAACAAGGCCGACGTGGCGCCCGCCGAAAATCTCGAACGCCTGCGCGAGACGGACAAACCCGTCATCCCGACCACCGCGGACGGCGAACTCGCCCTGCGCACCGCTACCGACGCCGGCGTGGTCGACTACGACCCTGGCGACGAGGGGTTCACCATCACCGGTGACGTGACCGACGCCCAGCGCGAGGGGTTGAATCGCATTCGGGAGGTCATGACCGAGTACGGCGGCACCGGCGTCCAGGCCGCCATCGACCACGCCGTCTACGACCTGCTCGACCGGATCACCGTCTTTCCCGTCCAGAACGAGACGCGGTGGACCGACGGAAGCGGGAACGTGCTCCCGGACGCCGTCTTGCTCCCCGCGGGGTCGACGCCGCCGGATCTGGCCTACGCCATCCACACCGACATCGGCGAGGGCTACCTCCACGCCGTCGACGCCCGATCGGACCGCCGGATCGGCGAGGATCACGAACTGTCTGAGGGTGACGTGATCAAAATCGTCAGCACGGCGAAGTGACACGGTCTATCGTAAGTCGGTATCGGTGGTTCGCCGGACTCTCTCGGCGAACCACCCGTAAACAGTTACGATAGTCCGTACAGAGGGGAGGGAAACAGCGCCGAGTCGCCAGCGGGTAGCAAACTTACGACGCGTGGATAGTTTAACGTGCCGTTTGTGCCACTGCCCCCCGTTTATTCGAGTTTATTTGGCGTTCAGTCGCTCCCGTCCCCGATAGCTCCGGTGACCCGACTACGTCGCCTTCGTGCCGACGAACGGTCGGGGCGGCACCGCCATCTCGAGGTCCGCGTCGTCGAATGCTCGCTGGATATCGTGGTTGACGCCGTTTTTCACTGCCTTCCATCGCGACAGGTCGTCGATGTAGTACTCCAGTCTGATCTTCATGCCCACGTCCCCGTACTCCCAGAACCACGCCCCCGTTCGCTCGGGGTCGACCCCGTCCACGCCGTTCGTCGTGGCCTCGATCAGATCGAGTGCCGACTCCATCTCCGCCGGCGTGGTGTTGTAGCTGAGCCGGATGAACGTCGTGATTCGTCGGCTGGCTTCCGAGGTGATGTTCGTGATCTCCGCGTTGGCGATGGTCGAGTTCGGGAGCGTGATCGTCCGCCCGTCGAAATCCCGCAGCCGCGTGGTTCGGAGGCCCACTTCCTCGACCGTCCCGGTCGTCCCGTCGATATCGACCACGTCGTCGACGAGAAACGGCTTCGTGGTGAGGATGTGCGCGCCGCCGAAGATGTCGGCCATCGTCTTGCGCGAGGCGAACGCGATGGCGATGCCACCCACCCCCAAGGACGCGACGATCGCGGTCACGTCGTAGCCGACGGTGTCCATGATTACGATTCCAGCGGTGGTGACGATGGCGATGTTGGTGACCCTGCTGACGATGGGCACCAGCTCGTCGTCGAGTTTCGATTCGGTTCGGTCGGCGTACTCCAGCATGTAGGTCTCGATGAGCCCGTCCGTCAGCCGGACGGCAATCCACGCTAGCGCGACGACGATCGGGATGTCGACCCCGACGCCGAGTATCGACGCCAGCGGTTCGACGGGCGTGAGGAACCGGCGTCCGACGGCGACGCCGGCGATCACCCCCAGCAGGACGACTGGACCGCCGAGGGCGTGGGCGATGATGTCGTCGACTTCGGTCTCAGTTGCCTCGACCGCTCGCTCGAGCCGTCGTCTGTAGAGGTAACTCAGCGATCGACCCAGGATCGCCCCGACACCGACGACCACGAAAAACAGGAAATACTGCGGGAGCGTGCTCCCGAGGTAACCGTTCGACAGCGCCGATCCGAGAGCCATGGTACCACTTCACAGATCCGGCTCACATAATTCTGGCGTCCAGAGTCGCCGTAGCGGCGACTTCAGGAGCTCTCGACGGTGTCAGCGAGGACCGCGTGACAGACGCGCCGTCACTCCAGTTCCGCCAGTACGTCCGCCATCACGTCCAGCGCCTCGCTCAGCGTCTCGGTGTCGTTGGCGTAGGAGATGCGGGCGTGGCCGGCACCCCCCTCGCCGAACGCCTCGCCGGGGACGACGACGACGCCCCGGTCGATGCAGGCGTCGACGAACCCGTCCGGCACCTCCGGCATCGCGTAGAACGCTCCCTTCGGCGTGGGCACCTCGACGCCCATCTCGTCGAAGCGATCCAACAGGAGGTTTCGGCGCCGCTCGAACGTCTCGCGCATCTCGTCGACGACGCCCTGTGGCCCGGTCAGGGCGGCTTCGGCGGCGTACTGCGCCGGTGCCGACGCGCAGGCCTGCACGTACTGGTGGACGCGGAGCATCCGCTCGATCCGGCGGGTCGAGGCCGTGACCCACCCCAGCCGCCACCCCGTCATCGAGTAGGTCTTCGAACAGCCGTTGACGACGACCACGCTGTCCGTGTCGGCGTAGGTGATCGGTGAGTGGTGGTCGCCCTCGAAGACGAAGGGTTCGTACACTTCGTCGGAGAGACAGACCACGTCGTACTCGTCGGCGATGCGGGCGAACTCGCGCACGTCTTCCTCGGACGACACGGCGCCGGTGGGGTTGCCGGGGCTGTTGACGACGAAGACGGCCGTGTCGTCCGTGATGGCCTCTTCCACGACCGCCGGATCGAGCGTCAGATCGTCGCGCAGGGGCACGGGCTTTGGCGTCCCGCCCGCGACTTTCGTCAGTGCGTCGTAGGAGACGAACCCCGGATCGGGGAAGATCACTTCCTCGCCCCCCTCGACGTGGGCTTCGAGCGCGAGGTGGAGGGCCTCGCTCCCGCCGGCGGTGGCGATGACATCGCTGGGGTCCACGTCGACTCCCTGGTCGCGTTCGTGTTTCGCGGCGATGGCCTCCCGCAGGGGTTCGATCCCCTTGTTGCTCGTGTAGGCGTCGGCCTTCCCAGCTTCGATGGCGTCGATGGCGCCCTGTCGGGCGCCCTCGGGCGTCGGGAAATCCGGCTGGCCGAGGCCGAGGTTGATGGCGTCGTCGCCAGCGGCCTCGAACACCTCGCGGATGCCGCTGATGGAGATGGCTTCGACGCGCGGGGCGAACTCGCTCATCATTCCCCCTCGTGGGTGTCGCGCAGCGTGGAGACGTGATCGCCCAACTGCGACAGCGCGGCGTCGGCGTCGATGTAGCCGTCGTCGTACTCGTCGTAGACGCGCTCGGCGGCGTCGAGAAAGTCCGCCACTGCCGTATCGAGGTCATCGGATGACATACTCCAACCGCCGGGCGGAGGGCATATATTTCCACTCCTCCAAGCCCGCTACGTGACGCTTCGCCTCCGGTTCGCCGACGGCGCGGTCACGCTCGACGGCGACGTGCCCGACCCGCCGGGCGTCGACGCCCTCCCCCTGACGCCCGACGACCGCGACCGGACACTTCGTGCCCCTGCCCACCGCTACGCTGCCCTCCGGCGGGCGCTCGATTCGGCCGGCCTCGACTACGAGGACGGCGTCCTCGACCCGCCGACGCTCGACCTCGTGACCGACTACGACCTCCGGGACTACCAGCGCGCGGCGCTCGACGCGTGGGAGGCGAACGACCGCCGGGGCGTTCTCGAACTCCCGACCGGGAGCGGCAAGACCGTGATCGCCGTCGCCGCGATGGCCGCGCTCGATGCCCCGACGCTCGTCGTGGTGCCGACCGTCGACCTCCTCACCCAGTGGCGGCGCGAACTGGAGACGGAGTTCGGCGTCACGGTGGGACAGCTCGGCGGCGGCGAGCAGCGACTCGAACCCCTCACCGTCGCCACCTACGACTCCGCGTACCTCCGTGCCGACGATATCGGCGACCGGTTCGGATTCGTCGTCTTCGACGAAGTCCACCACCTCGGTGGCGAGGGCTACCGCGACGTGGCGCGGCTCCTGGCCGCGCCCGCCCGCCTCGGCCTCACCGCCACCTTCGAGCGCCCGGACGGCGCACACGAGGTGATCGCGGACCTGGTCGGCCCCGTCGTCTACGACCTCGCGGTCGACGACCTCGCGGGCGACCACCTCGCCGACTACGAACTCCGGCGGATCGAGGTCGACCTCTCCGAGGCGGAGCGTGCGGCCTACGAGGAGGCACAGGGGACCTTCGTCGACTATCTCAAGACCTCCGGGCTCTCCTTCTCCTCCGGAAGCGACTACCAGGAACTCGTCATGCGCTCGGGGAGCGACCCGCGGGCGCGCGAGGCGCTGTTGGCCAAACAGGAGGCCCGGGAGATCATGATGAACGCCGACGCGAAGGTCGAGGCGCTCGCCCGCCTGCTGGACCGCCACCGGGACGACCGGATCATCGTCTTCACCGCCCACACCGACCTCGTCTACCGGCTCTCCGAACGTTTCCTGCTCCCCGCCATCACGGGTGAGACGGGGGCGAGCGAGCGACGGACGATCCTCGACCGCTTCCGCGAGGGGGCCTACAGCCGGATCGTGACCGCGAACGTCCTCGACGAGGGGGTCGACGTGCCCGACGCCAACGTGGCGGTCCTCCTCTCGGGAAGCGGAAGCGAACGGGAGTTCACCCAACGGCTCGGACGGATTCTTCGACCGAAGGCCGACGGCGGCAACGCGCTCCTCTACGAAGTCGTGAGCGCCGAGACGGCGGAAGAGCGGGTGGCGGCGCGGCGGCGGTAGATGTAGCGATCCGGCGGCGGCTGTCTCGACGTCGAACGGACCGGGCCCGTCGCTACGGACGGTGGACCGGCGCCGTTCCTGTAAAAATATAAGGCGAGCGGAGCTATCAACTCGCTCATGCCCACTGCAACCTGGGACGAGTGGTTCGTCACGGACGAAATCGAGGGGACGACGCCGGACGGCGTCGCCATCTGGTATCTGGGCTGTAACGGCTTCGTCCTCCGGTCCGCCGAGACCACCATCTACATCGACCCCTACTTCGGAACCGGGGTGCCCAAGTACGTCACGCGGATGATACCAGTCCCCATCGATCCCGAGACGGTGACGGAGTGCGACGCCGTCCTGGCCTCCCACGAACATCTCGATCACATGCACCCACCCTCCTTCGAACCCCTGCTCGGTGAGGGCGTCTCCGTCTACGGGGCGGAGGCGTGCTTCGAGAGCCCGGAGTACGACGGACGCCTGCCGGCCGAGGAGAAACGGCGGGTGGTCTCGCCCGGCGACGCGTTCTCGGTCGGTGACTTCGACATCCACGTCCGCGGGGCGAACGACACCGACGCCGAGGGCGACGTCTCCTACGTCGTCGAGCACGAGGCGGGGACGTTCCTCCACGCCGGCGACAGCGGCCCGGCCGAGGAGTTCCACGAGATCGGCGAGGCGTTCGACATCGATGTCGGCGCGCTCGCCATGGGCACGACCGGGAACATCTACTGGCCCGAGGTGGACGAAGTCCGGCCGACGACGTGGTACATGAACGAAAACGAGGTGGTCGACGTCGCGAACGCGCTCCAGCTCGACCGGCTCCTGCCGACCCACTACGACATGTGGAAGGGCGTGGGCGCCGACCCGACGGTCCTGCACAACCACGCCGCCTCCTTCCGCTACCCCCGGAGCATCGAGTGTGTCGAGGTCGGTGACCGCGTCGACATCGACAGTCCCGGCATCGTCCCGCCCCACCACCTCCGCTGAGCCACGGTCGAGACCGGCGTCCGGCCCGGAAAGCTTTGGTGGTAGCTTCCGAATAGCACGCGCATGGTCATCACGGAGGAGTTCTCACACGTCGGGCTCCGGACCGACGACGTCGACGAGACGGTCGCGTTCTTCGAACGGCATCTCGGCGCCGAGGTGGTCGACCGGGGCACGATCGCTCGCGACGACTGGGAGTACGAGGTGGCCGTCGCCGCGCTGTCCGTCGCCGACAAGGACGTGTTCGTCGTCGACCCGACGCCGTACGAGGCGGCGGGACTCGTCGAGTCGGTCCAGCCCGGAATCGCCCACTACGGATTCGTCGTCGCGGACGTGGACGCGGCGCTGGCGGATTGGACGGCGGCTGACGGGACCGTCCTCATGGAGCCGTTCACCCTCGGCGACGCCCGGTACGCGTTCTGCCACGGCCCGGACGGGAGTCGAATCGAGTTCGTCGAACACTCCTCGGAGACGGCGTAGACGGCGACCGCCCACGCCGACGGACGAGCGGGGCGATACCCTCGACGCCACGAACGGCCGTGCGATACGCAGGCTCCCCGTCTGCACGGTTCATCCCAACACCGTCAGTGGATTTCTCGACATATGGCAACCGCTACCAAATTATTTATATAAGCATCGATTGAAGGGCAATTAGATATGGCAGACGACAGCAAATCGATCGTCGACAGTGGGGAACGGCGGGCGTATCTCAAGGGCGTCGGCGGGGTGCTCGGTGCCTCGGCCATCACTTCGCTGTCCGGATGTACCGGTGGCGGCGGTGGTGGCGACGGTGGTGGCGGTGGTGGTGACTCCGGTGGGTCCGGTGGCGACACCGCCACGTCCGGCGGCTACGACCGCGAAATCGATCAGGCGTTCATGTCCCCGGACAGCCTGAAGATCGACCTCTGGAAGGCCTTCCGCAACGGCATGAAGGAGGCGGCGAACGACTTCGGGATGACGGCCAACGCACAGGACCACGGCGGCCAACTCAGCAAGCAGATCTCCCAGATTCAGGGCGCCATCACCAGTGGTGCCGACATGGTCGCGGCGACGGCCCCGAGCGACTCGGGCGTCCAGTCGCTCGCGGAGACCGCTGCCTCCAACGGCGTGCCGTTCTTCGAGTACTGGTCGATGGGCAAGTGGCTGGTGCCGTCGTCGGTCGGGCCGGAGTTCGTCCAGTACCAGATTCCGGAGACGTACCACGCCGGCGCGATTCCCGCCAAAATCCTCTTCGAGGAGATGGGTGGATCGGGGAACGTCGTCGTCATCCTGGGACCGAAGGGCCACATCGGGTCGTATCGCTACGAGGGGTTCAAGCAGGCGGCGGAGGAGTACTCCGACATCGAGGTACTCGACTCCATCTACTCCGGGGGCTGGACGCGCCAGAAGGGCCGCGAAGTCATGTCGTCGTTCGTCTCGAACTATGGCGACGACATCGACGGCGTCTACTGCAACAACGGGACGCTCGGCCTCGGGGCGGCGTCGATCCTCTCGGAGAACGACATGGCGATTCCGTTCACCGGGTTCGACGGCGCGCTCTCGAACATCGAGTACCTCCGGAACAACGGCCCGGACTCCGGCGAGCCCTACCAGGTGCAGGAGCAGGCCGCGCCGCCGTTCTGGCAGGGCGGGTGGGCCGTCGCCAAGGCGTGGGACTGGCTCCACGGCTGGCGTCCCGAGACGCCCGAGCGGATGATGTGGGTCCGGACCACCACCGTCCTCAACCCCGGCCTCGACCAGTCGAAGTTCAGCGACCTGGACACCCGATTCGCGACGCCGGAGAAGTACATGTCCGTGGCGTACAGCGACGGGCACTCCCCGTACGACTGGAAGAAGATGTCGGTCCACGAGAGCGGCGACGACTGGGACCCCCAGCACCGTCTCGTCCCGATCCGCAAGTCGGAGTGGGAGCAGCTCAAATGGACCGAGGACAACCGGCCGAACAACCTGGAAATCCCCGACGCGTACGACGACACGGATCTCTTCGACCAAGTCGACGAGGAGTACCGGCAGCGTAACCAGAACGGCGCGAATCCGTACCTGTAATCGGCACCGGCGCGATTCAGTTTGACTTCAGTATGACATCCAGCGTATCCCCGTTCGAAGACGGACCAGTACCGTTCGTACAATGAGTGCAGATATCGACACGGCCGACCGAGACGCCGCCGAGGGCCCGGATTCGAGCGTCCGCTTCCGGGTCGAGAACATCAGAAAGGAGTTCACGAACGTCGTCGCCCTCGACGACGTCAACTTCGAGTTGCGGACCGGCGAGGTGGTCGGTCTCGTCGGCGAGAACGGTGCCGGCAAGAGTACCCTCCTGAACGTACTGAGCGGCATCTATCAGCAGGACCAGGGTCGCATCTACGTCGACGGCGAGGAGGTCACCATCACGGACCCGCTCGACGCCTCCCGCCACGGAATCGCTATCGTCCACCAGGAACACAACGTCATCCCGAACCTCTCGGGGTACGAGAACCTGTTTCTGGAGCAGTTTCCGGACTACTCGACCGCCGGCGTTCTGGACTCGAACCGGCTGAAACGTGAGGGACAGGACGTTCTCGACACGCTCGGCATCGACCTCGACCTGGAGAAACGCGTCGCGAACTACTCGTTCAGCGACCGGCAGATGCTGAGCATCGCGAAGGCGTTCACCGAGACGGTCCACACCGACCACCCCGTCATCCTGCTCGACGAGCCGACTGCCGGCCTCGAGGAGGACGGGCGTGACCTGCTGTTCGACCGAATCGACGACCTCCGCGACCACGCCTCCTTCGTCTTCGTCTCCCACGAACTCGACGAAGTCCTCGAGATCAGCGACCGCATCTACGTCCTGCGTGACGGCGAGGTGGTCGATCACCTCCTCGTCGAGGACGCAAGCGAGGACCGACTCCAGCAGAGCATGGTCGGCCGCGAGATCTCGGAGGGGTACTACCAGGTCTCCGAGCAACGTGGCGTGACCGGCGCCGACACCGCCATCTCGGTGTCGAACCTCTCGATGGACGGCGCCTTCGAAGACGTCTCCTTCGACGTCCACGAGGGCGAAATATTCGGCATCTGTGGCGTGATGGGGAGCGGCAAGAGCGAACTCGGCCGCGTCCTGAGCGGGGTTGACGACCCCGACGGCGGGTCCATCGCCGTCGGGGGTGAGACGGTCGAGCCCGGCTCGGTCCACCGGATGGTCGACAACGGTGTCGGCTACGTCCCCAAGGAACGCCAGTCGGAGGGGACGCTGCTCTACCAGCCGTTGCGCGTCAACGTCTCGCTGCCGAGCCTCGGCACCGACCTCGTGGCCGACGAGGTTCCCGGCCTCGGGTCGGTCCCGTGGCTCATCGACTTCGACAAGGAAGACGAGATGGCCGAGGGCGTCGTCGACCGGCTCAACGTCAAGACGCCCAGTATCGAATCGCCGCTCATCCAGCTCAGCGGCGGCAACCAGCAGAAGGTCGTCCTCGGGAAGAACCTCCAGCGCGAGGTGTCGGTCCTCGTCATGGACAACGTGACCCGTGGCATCGACGTCGGGGCCAAAGAGGAAGTCTACCGCATCCTTCGCCAGCTCGCCAACGACGGCGTCGCGATGGTGTTCATCGCAGACGAACTCCCCGAACTCATCGGAATGAGCAACCGCATCGGGGTGATGCACGAAGGCGAGATGGTCGACATTCTCGACGCACCGCCCGGCGACAAACCGACGGAGTCAGAAATTATCAAGGAGATGATCTAACGATGGCTGGAAGCACCTCGGGTAACGCTGTCGTCGACTGGATCGGCCAGTATCGGGAGAACCGCTCGGCCACGGACATCCTGATCGACCTCGGCCCGTTCCTGATGCTGTTGATACTGATGGCCATCTTCACGGCCACCTCGGACGTGTTCCTGACCTACGACAACCTCGTCGGGAACGTGATGATGAACAGCATGATCCTGCTGTTCGTGGCGCTGGCTGGCACCTTCCCCATTCTCCAGCAGAGCATCGACCTGTCGGTGGCCTCTATCGTCTCGCTGTCCGGCGTCCTCACGGCGATGCTCATCAACGACTTCAACCTCGGCATCCTCGCGCTCGTCCTCGGCATCCTCGCCGGCACCGGCGTGGGGCTGCTGAACGGCGTGGTGTTCGCGAAGGCGAAGATTCCCTCCTTCCTCGTCACGCTCGGTTCGCTCTCCGTGTTCAGCGGGTCTGCGCTGTTGCTGACCGGCGGGTACTCGGTGCCGTTCAACGCCCCCGCCATCCGACAGATCGCCATCGGTCAGACCATCCCGAACGTCCCGAACCTCGTCGTCTGGGGGCTAGTCTTCTACGTACTCGTCTCGCTGCTCGCCTGGAAGACGACCTTCGGACGCTACACCTACGCGCTCGGTGAGAACGAGCGGGTGGCCGATTTCTCGGGCGTCAAGGTCGACCGGTACAAGATCGGCGCGTTCGTCGTCTCCGGGACGCTGTGTGGGTTGGCCGGCGTCCTGCTGACGGCCCGCATCACCTCCGCGACGCCGGGCATGGGCCAGGGGCTCCTCCTCCAGTCCATCGCCGCCATCGTGATGGGCGGCACCGCGCTGACCGGCGGCGTCGGCGGCCCCCACCGGACGATTCTCGGCGTCCTCGTCATCGGCGTCCTCACCAACGGCATGAATCTGTTGGGCATCCAGTCGTTCGTCCAGGAGATCATCCTCGGCTTCGTCGTCATCTTCGCCGTGGCCCTGTCGATGGACCGCGACAAGATCGACGTCGTGAAGTAGCCGACGGCGACCGGTTTCGTCTCGCGACTTTCCACCTGCGCCCCAACTTTTACGTGTTGCCCCGGCTCTTGTCACCCATGAAATCAGTATCCGGCGAGTATCGGGGCACCGGTCGACGACGGGAACGGGGACAGATTCATGGCTGACGACGGCTCCGTCGTGGAGGCGTTCGCGTCTCTGGCGGACGCCGAGTGGGTGGACCTCACCCACACCCTCGAAGAGGGCATCCCCTCGGTGCCGACGCACGCGCGGTACGGCCACACGCTCTACCAGTCCTACGAGTACGGTGACCCCGCCTGTCACTATCGGGTTTCGATGGGTGAACACACCGGGACGCATATGGACGCGCCCCTCCACTTCGTCGCGGAGGGGGACGCCCACTACGACATCGCGTCCGTCCCGCTGGACCGGCTAGTCGGGCGAGCGGTCACCATCGAGGCGACGGATCTGGGCCCCGACGACCGGATCACGGTCGATCACGTCACCGCGTGGGAGGCCGAACACGGGGATATCGAGGCTGATGACCGCGTCCTCTTCCGATTCGGCTGGGACGAGCGCTGGGGGACCGGGGAGTCGGGGCAGGCCTTCTACGAGGACTGGCCGGGCCTCTCCCACGAGGCGGCCGAATATCTCACGGATCGTGGCGTCGCGCTGGTCGGCACCGACGCCTTCGCCATCGACGCAACGCGGGCCGAGGAGTTCCCGGCACACCACGAACTGCTGGGTAGCGAGACCTACATTCTGGAGAACCTCGCGAACCTCGCGGCGCTGCCGCCGGTTTCGTTGCTGTTCACCTTCCCGCTGAAGATCGCCGAGGGGTCGGGATCGCCCATCCGGGCGGTTGCGCTCGTCGACTGACGCCGTCGGCGACGACCGATCGCGTGGTGATCTAGACGAAGGTCGACTGCAGCGAGCCGTTGCCGGAGAAGTCGTCGTAGGCCACGTCCTCGAACTCGAAGGCGACCTCCCGCTCCGCGTTCCCCGCGACCGTCACCTGTTCGGCCTGCTCGGTTCGCGTGGTGCCGGCCCTGACGCGGATGCGGAGCGTCCGTGTGCGCTGGCTGGGCGATCCGTTCGCGACCGTCGCCACCACCCGGAGGTGGCCGTCCTCGGCCTCCTCGACGTCGAGATTGCTCACCTGTAGCGAGCGCTGTGGGGCGGCGGTCGGCTCGGACGGCGTCGGTGGCGTCCGCGGCCCCGTCGCCCGCGGCAGGTCGGAACAGCCGCTCAGAAGCGCCACCGCGATGGCGAGGGTGCGGCGTCGGTGCATACGTGGCCCTCCGCCCCGACCGGCAAAACGGTTGTCCATGCCAGCTACGTCAACAGGCGGTTCCCGACGGCGATAAGGAGACCGACCGCCGCCAGCAGGGGCAGGACGGCCAGCGTCACGTCGAAGCGGTAGCCGAGGTTCCAGAGGTCGAACGTATCGTGCCAGATATATGAACGTCTCCCCCCGGCGTCGGGTCTTTACGGTTCCCGCTCCCAGGGCCGGTCGTGCTCACGAAGGACCTCCTCCGCGTGTCGCGGGCGGGCGGTGGCTACCACCCGCAGTTCGTCGACCGGAGCCACCGGCCGCTCGCTGCGCGCGTGATGGGGACCGTCGCCGACCACGTCGACCGGCCGCGTGCGGAGCTGGAGGCCGCCCTCGCCGACCTGGAACCCGAGGCCGACCACTTCAAACTCGTCCGCGGGTTCGCGGCGCTGTGTGAGCGCGACGCCACCTTCGAGACGCGGGCGGCGATCCCGCCGGAACGCGCCCGTCGGGTCGTATTCGAGGCCGCCGAGGCGGTCGGCGTCGTCACGGCGGCGGACCGCGACCGGGCGCTCGACCGGGCGGCCGACCGCCTCGGTGTCGACGTCGCGGCGCTGGACGACGCGCTCTACGCCGACCGCGACAGCCGGCAGGTGCTGGCCGCCTTCGACCCGCGGTGGGACGCCGACGACCTCCTCACGCAGTACAACCTCTCGCTCGCCCAGACGGCGCTGTTCGACGCCGTCGAGGTGCGCGTCCGGAGTTCGGATCCGAAGGCACTGATCTCGGCGGTCAAGCGTCTCGGCCTCATGTACGAGGTGCGCCGGACCGATTCGGGTCGCGAGGTGGTCGTCACCGGCCCGGACCACCTCTTCCGCCGGACCCGGCGGTACGGCACGTCCTTCGCCCGCCTGCTTCGTTCCGTCGCCACGGCCGCGGAGTGGCGCCTTGACGCCACCGTCGACGACCGGGGCACCGACCGCGAACTCGTCCTCACCGACGACGACGTGTCGGTTCCGGGCGTCGAACCGGTCGCGGAACCGACCTACGACAGCGGCGTCGAGGCCGACTTCGCCGCCCGGTTCCAGTCTCTGGATCTCGACTGGGACCTCGTGCGCGAACCCGAACCCCTCGCCGCGGGGACGCGGGTGATGATCCCCGACTTCGCGTTCGACTACCGGTACGCCGACTTCCGCGTGTTCTTCGAGATCATGGGGTTTTGGACACCCTCGTACGTGGAGAAGAAGCTCGGCCAACTCGCGGATGTCGAGGACGTAGAGATGCTCGTCGCCGTCGACGAGAGCCTCGGCGTCGGGGAGGATATCGAGGCGCGGGACCACCGCGCCATCCCGTACACTGGATCGGTCCGCGTGAAGGACGTGGTCGACGCCCTCCGGCGCTACGAGGCGGAGTTGGTCACCGAGACGCGCGCCACCCTCCCCGACGAACTCCGGCCCGACGCGGACGTGATCGACCTCGCGACGCTCGCCGACGACCGCGGCGTGAGCGAGGACGCCCTCGACTCGGTCGACTTTCCGGCCCACCGGCGCGTCGGGCGGACGCTGGTCCGCCCCGCCGTCATCGACGAACTCCGTGACCGACTCGGACCCGGACAGACGCTCGGCGAGGCCGAAGCGATCCTCGACGACTACGGGCTCGACGACGCCAGCGCCGTTCTCTCCACCCTCGGGCTCCGCGTCGAGTGGGAGGGGTTGAGCGGCGGGACGATCCGATCGGCCGAGTGAGGTCGCCGTTGCTCTCTCCGCTCGTGAGCCACTGATATTCTTGCCAAAGTTTATCTTTAGACGTACCTAATTCTAGGTTAGGATGATATTGAATACCAAACTACGCGCCAGTCGCCGGGCGCCGGTACGTCCTGTCGCGGGAGGACTGCCGTGCCCTCGATGACGTACGACCGCGCGCGTGCGCTCACGGCGCAACTGGAGGAGCGGCTGACCGACTCGCTCGGGGGCGACCTGGCCGCGACGCGGCGGTCGGTTCTCGGTGGGCTTGGGCTCGCCGGCAGCTCGGCGCTCGCCGGCGTCGGCCGCGCGGATAGCCACGACGCCAACGGGTCCGGCCACGACGATGCCGACGACCGCACGCACGGCAACTTCGGCGCCGTCGGCGAGTATCGGGACCTCGACTTCGACCCGCACGACTATCTCACGCGTTTCAACACGGGACACGGGGAGAGCGCCAACGTCCCACAGGACGTCTACGAGGAGGACGGCCGCACGGTCCGGGAGTTCACGCTCACCGCCGTCGACACGCCCATCTCTATCGCGCCGGGCATCGAGTTCTCGGCGTGGTCGTACAACGGCCAGGTGCCCGGCCCGACGCTCCGGGCCGTCGAGGGCGACCTGATCCGCGTCCACTTCGAGAATCTGGGGCGCCACGCCCACACCATCCACCCGCATCTCCGCAACCTCGATCCGTCGATGGACGGCGTGCCGACGAACGGCCCCGGCGTCCTCGACACCGGCGAGTCCTACACGTACGAGTGGATCGCCCAACCCGCGGGCTGTCACTTCTACCACTGCCACTCGCTCCCCCTCAAGGAACACATCCACCGGGGCCTGTACGGGGCGATCATCGTCGATCCCGATCCGGAACGGGTCGCGGAGCGCCCGGCGGCGTACTGCGAGTTCCACCCCTCACAGATCACCGAGGAACTCCGCGCCGACCTGGTCGCCGAGGCGAAGACGCGGAATCACGCATACGCCGAAAACGACGCCGTAAACGAGATGGTGATGGTGATGAACGGGTTCGACACCAACTTCGACGGCGACAACGAGGTGTACGCCGTCAACACGCGGGCGTTCGCGTACGGCGTCGGCGAGACGGACGGGGAGGGGCACTGGCAGGCGGGCGAGACGAAACGGCCCATCCAGGTGGATCGAACTCGGCGCCAGCGCGTCTACCTGATCAACGCCATCGAGTTCGATCCCATCAACTCCTTACACACCCATTCGCAGTTCTTCGACTACTACGATCACGGAACGGCGCTCCGACCGACGCATCGGACGGTGGATACGGTGATGCAGTGTCAGGCCCAGCGCGGGATCATCGAACTGGACTACTCGACACACGATCCGGGGCTGTACATGTTCCACGCCCACCAGTCGGAGTTCGCCGAACTCGGCTGGATGAGCTTCTTCGAGGTGGTCTGAAATGAGTGGATCCACGGATGGCGGCACGGTAACCCGGTCCGATCGACCGTTCGGACTGCCGCGCTGGATCGCGGCCGTCCTCCCACTCGTCCTGCTGGCGCTGATCGCCGGCGGCTTCTTCGCGACGACGCCCTTCGCATCGCTCGATTCGGGCGGCGAACCCCTCCCCGACGTGACGGTGACGCACACGACCCTGCCGGACGACGAGACGGTCGTCCTCCACGTCACGAACAACGGGCCCGATCCGGTGACCATCTCACAGGTACTCGTCGACGACGCGTACTGGACCTTCGACGTTCGGGGTGCGGGCGGTGACGCGACGCTCGCTCCCCGCGAGAGCGCGCGGGTCGTCGTTCCGTACCACTGGAATCCGGGCTGGGACCTGTCGTTCGCGCTCGTCCTCTCGGACGGCGCGACGGTCCACCACACGCTCGTCGCGCCGAGCGAGTCGCCCGGACTGACGGCCGACCTCCTGTGGACGATGGTCGTCGTCGGCCTGTTCGTCGGCGTCATCCCCGTCGCGCTGGGGATGCTGTGGTTCCCGTTCCTGCAGTCGATGAGCGATCGGTGGCTCCACGCGATTCTCGCCTTCTCGGCCGGCATCCTCGGCTTCCTCGCCGTCGACGCCGGATTCGAGGCATTCGAACTCGGCGCGCAGGTGCCCGGCGCGTTCGAAGGGCCGGCGCTCGTCGCCCTCGGCATCGTCGGCTCCCTGCTCGCGGTGCAGTCCGTCAGCGCGTGGCGACGGGGCCGCGCCGCCGACGGCGACGAGCGAGCGGAGAGCGGCCTCTGGATCGCCTACCTCGTCGCCCTCGGCATCGGCCTGCACAACCTCGCCGAGGGACTCGCCATCGGGAGTTCGTTCGCGCTCGGGCGCGTCTCCCTCGGTGCCTTCCTCGTCGTCGGGTTCATGCTCCACAACGTGACGGAGGGGCCGGCGGTGGTGGCCCCCCTCGCGCGTGGTGAGCGCCCGCCGCTCGCGCATTTCGTCGGTCTCGGCGTCCTCGCGGGCGCGCCAGTCGTCCTCGGCGGATGGCTCGGCAGCCTCGCCTACTCGCCGACGCTCGGCGCGCTCTTTCTCGCCGTCGGCGTCGGCGCCATCCTCCAGGTGGTGTGGGAACTCCGCGGGATGATCGGCCGACGCGGGCGTGCGGGGACGGCGCTGAACCTCCTGACCTTCCTCGCCGGCCTCGTCGTGATGTACGTCACCGGCCTCTTCGTCGCGCTATGAACCGTCGGGCTGTCCTCCGACTCGGCGGGGCGGGGCTGGTCGCGGTCGCCGGCTGTTCCTCGACCGGCGGAGCCGGCCCGCGGCGCGTGTCGATGACCGACGACTTCGCCTACGATCCGGACCGACTCACCGTCGACGCCGGGACGACCGTCCGCTGGACGAACGACGGGGACGTGGGCCACACCGTGACGGCGTACGGAGACGGCATCCCCGCCGACGCCGCCTACTTCGCCAGCGGCGGGTTCGATTCGGAGCGCGCCGCCCGCGACGGCGTCAGTGGCGGCCTCGTCGCCGTCGGCGACGCGTACGAACACGCGTTCGAGACGGCCGGCACCTACGACTACTTCTGCGTGCCTCACGAGGGGTCGGGGATGACCGGGCGCGTGGTCGTCCGCTCTAGTAACGATTGAACGTCGTCGCACAACCGATCGCAGGACAGCGTGCGATCGGCTGCGCAAACAGTTTCAATCGCTACTATAGACGAACCTCGCGACTTCCTCGTTGAACCGCTCCGCCTCCTCCCAGAACGGGCAGTGACCGCTGTCCGCGAAGGGGACGTGCGTCGCGTCGGGCATCGCGTCTTCGAGCCACGCGCCCACGTCCGTCGGGAAGATGTCGCTTTGCTCGCCGTAGACGAGGAGGGCGGGCACGTCCACCTCGCTCACGACCGGTCGGAGGTCCGAGTACGTCATATCGAGGAAGATGTCGACGGTGACGCTCGTCGGCGTCTTCGTCGTCTCCGCGTACATCTCGTCGACGAGGGTGTCGGCTATCTCGTCGGCGAACATGGACTGCACGAACGGCTTGGCCGCCGACGGGCGATTGTACTCCAGGTTCGTCGCCAGTTCCGTCGCCGCCGTGCCCGAGAACTCACCCAGCAGTGCGTGATCCCACTCCGCCGTGGTGTGGAACTTCGGGCTCTGGTCGACGAAGACCACCTTTTCCAGACCATCCGTGCCGAACTGGTCGACGTAGTTGAGGATCACGGCCGTCCCCATCGACCACCCCACGGGCGTCACGCCGTCGAGGCCCAGATGGTCGATCAGCGCGCGCACGTCGCGGGCGTACTGCGCCAGCGTGTGTCCCGCGTCCGTCTTGCCCGACTTGCCGTGACCCCGGAGATCCATCGTCACGACCTGATGGCCCGCCTCGACGAGGGGGTCGACGTTGTGTTGCCACCAGTACGTCGAGTTCATCGTCCATCCGTGGATCAGGAGGATCGGGTCGCCCTCACCGCGGTCCTCGTAGTAGATCGGTACGCCGTCGTTGGTTTCGAAGTACGACATCCGGAAACACCGTTCAGTGAGACGACAGGTGGGTGGTTAGGTGTGTGGGTGGGGCAAGCGCCCGTTCAGCAGTGTGAAATATGTTTGAGCCACCGTCAGTTACATTCGAGCGGTCGATCTTATCCCCCGTGTGTATCGACGTGACGCTCTCAAAGCCGCCATCGGCGTGGTCGGCTTCGGCGGCCTGAGCGGTTGCACGGGCGGCCGATCGTCGGAATCGAGCGGCAGAACCGAATCCCCGTCGACGCCCACGGAGACGACGGTAGCCTCACCGACACCAGTGCCGTTCCCCGAGATGTGCGAGCCACTACCGGATATCGATGGATTGCCCACGCCACCGTCGGAGTTGACCGAAGACACCGCCGAGACGTTCGTCGAGGACTTCGAACGCGTCTACGCCGTCGCGACCAACGACGAGTACGGGGGTGTCGAGTCGCTCCGGGTCCGCGCCGTCGAGACGGTGGGTGATCGATACGTCGTCAGCCTCTCGTTCGACGCCGTCCCGGCGACGGCGACTGCCGATGCGGACGGGGCGACGTCGACGCCGCTTCCACCCGATGCGTACACGTACCGGGCGGTGTATCGACTGACCGACGAACGGATGCTCCGCGAGTTGCGTAGCCACATCGACGACAGCCTGCTCTCCCGAACGGCTGGACGCTGGGGGAGTAGGCCTGCGAGTCCATAGACCGTGACGGCAACGACTCCCGCCTCCAGGCTCCGTTTTATCAGTGCGTGAGGATTTCAACGGAGCCCGCCGCCCTTGTTCCGGCGGCGATACCGACGCTCGCCGCCCCTATTCCGGCGGCGACACCGACGCTCGCCGCCCTTATTCCGGCGGCGACACCGACGCTCGCCGCCCTTTCGGAATCACCGACCGTAACTCGTCGTGAACGTACAGGCCAACGCCGATGGGTTCGACGCCGCCCGCAATCGAATGCGCGACGATCAGGTAGCCCCAGTCGCCGTCCCACTCCGGTTCGAGGTTCTCCCCGGCGAGGAAGCGCCCGGCCGCCTCGGCGTCGAGTTCGATCACGTTCCTCGTCGCCTCGCGCCCGAACCGCTGGACGGCGTTCGTCGTCGGCTTCCAGTGTTCCTGTCGGGTTCGCAGGAACGTCATGCCGAGGCCCTCCACGTCGGTCGGGGAGGGCAGATCGTCGGCGAAGATCCAGATTTTGCCCGCGCCTTTCTCCCAGAAGGTGTAGTCGTCGAAGGTGTCCGTCGGTAGGCCGAAGCGGTCGACCCACCACTCGATCACCGCGGCGCGGCTCGCACGGCCCGCGACTTCGCGGTCCGCGGCGGTCGCGGGCAGGCGGTCGAACCGCTGGCCGTCGTTGGTCGCGTCGTCGCTCATTCCCCCACCTCCAACTTCGCACAGAAGAACCCACCCGTGTCGTTGTGGTGCGGGTAGATGCGGAGCGCCTGCTCGACGCTCGGGTCGTACGCCTCGCCGTCCCACTCGGTGACGCCGGGCACGCCGTTGAGGGGAGCGTCGAAGTCGACGAGGCGGCACGCCTCCTCCTCGAGGACGTGGTCCAGCACCGCTTCGTTCTCCTCCGGCGCGAACGTGCAAGTGGAGTAGACGACGGTACCGCCGGGGCGGGTGGCCTGAATCGCTCGCCGCAGAATCCCTTTCTGGACGCCCGCGACGCTGTGGACGTGGTCCAGCGACCAGGTATCGAAGGCGTCCGGGTTCTTGCGGATCGTCCCCTCACAGGAACAGGGGGCGTCGACGAGGGCGGCGTCGAACGCGCCGATTCCGTCCTCCTGCCCCTCGCCCAGCGGCTTCAGCGAGAAGTTGCGCGCGTCTTGGTTCGTGACCACGAGGTTCGTCACGCCGAGGCGTTCGGCGTTGTGTCGGAGGGCGGAGAGGCGGCCGAGGTTGTTGTCGTTGCCGACGAGGAGGCCCCGGTCGTCCATCAGCGCCGCGAGTTGCGTGGTCTTGCTGCCCGGCGCGGCACAGGCGTCCCACACCCGGTCGCCGGGCTGGGGATCTAGCACCATCGCCGGCAGGTTGGACACTTCCTCCTGCCCGTGAATCCAGCCGTGAGCGTGGGGCCAGTTGCTGCCGGGCGACTCCTCGGGTAGCCGGAGGACGCCGGGGTGCCAGTCGGTCGGTTCGTGGGCGACGCCCTCGGCGTCGAGGGCCTCGCGCACTCGCTCGACGGTGGCCTTGATCGTGTTGACGCGGACGACCGAGGGCAGGGGGCGGTCACAGGCCGCGCGGAAGGCCTCGACGTCGTCGACGAGCGATTCGTACCGCTCCAGCGGTGTCATCGGCGGGAGTTCGACGGGAGAGGGTTAGTGGGTTTCGACCGACGGTCGGCCGGCTCAGTTCGTCGGGCGGGCGACGCCGTCGGCGGTGTCGGCCGCCGTGGCCGCGTCCGCCGATTCCGTCTCCAGCACGCTCACGTCGAAATCGGCTTCGAGCAGGCGCGAACCACATCCGGAACACGACACCGCGATCACGTCGTAGTCGCGACAGCAGGAGCGCACGACTTCGTGGTCTAGGTCGACCGGCGCGTCACACGCCGGACAGCGTTCGAGGAATAGGCGGAGTGCGCCGAGTAGTTCGCTCCGTGCGGCGAGGGGGATGGAGCGCCACCGGGGCACCCAGTCGTCGAGTTCGCGCGCGGCGGCCACGTCGGCGACGAAGGCCGCGCGCGACTCCCAGCGGCCGATCCGCTCGCTGTCGAGGTTGGCGACGACCGCCTCGCCGTACCACTGGATGTCGAGGTGGTCCGCGTCGAGATCCGTCAGCGCCGCGAGTTCCACCGCGTCGATCCGCTCGACCTCGTCGTCGCTCAGACCGGTGCGCTCGGCGTCGATTTCGTCGATACGCGCCGCCCACGTCGACGCGAACGCCGGCGAGAGGGTGAGGTCGTCCGCACCGTCTTCGAGGACGCCCGCGGCGACCAGCGTCTCCTCGGCGTCGACCGACGTGGGTGTCGATTCGGCCTTGTCGAAGGCGGCGAGGAGCCAGTCGGGGAAGTAACGCCGGGTGAACGCCGGCGTCCCCGGGACTAGGTAGCCGCGGAGGTAGATCGTCCCGAGGGCGGCGAGGAAGGCGACGACGCCGAGCGGCGGCGAGACGACGCCCAGCGCCAGCGAGGCGACGGCCGCGATGGCGACGTTCGTGATCGTACACGGCACACACCGGTTTTCGCCGGTGTATTCGGGGTTCTGATATCGGTGAACGAATGTCATGAGTGGAATTGGATCGCCACACGGCGGCGAATGGTCGGTCGACAGAGACGCGTCGACGGGGCATAGGTATGGCCAGCCTGCCGCGAGTCGGCCTGCCGGTTAGCGCTGGCTGCGCCGTCGGTTTCCGAGGAGGGTACGCCGGACGCGCCAGCGGTCGTCCCAGAGCTGGATGGCACCGGAGACGGCGAACGCGACGAGCGTGCCGCTAGTCCAGAGCAAGGGATCGACCGCGCCGACGAGCGGGAGTCCCGTCAGCGACGCGATCACCAGTACCAGGCCGAACACGCCGAGGCTCCGGTAGTACTCCCCCCATGTGATGCCGAGGCCGTTGAGCACGTCCATGTGCCGGTCGATTTCGCGGACTGCGGGCTGGAGGTGGACCAGACTGTGTTCGCGGTCGTACTCGACGACGCCGACCTCGTGGAGTTTCGGCAGGTGCGTCTGGTGGAGCGCGGTGTAGACGCTCTCGCGGACGCGGGCGGGCGGTGGTGACTCTCCCGTCTCGGCCGCCGCGATGGCTTCCGAGAGGTCGCGCACGGTGACGGTACCCGGTGAGGCGTCGAGCCGTTCGATCACCGCTCGCCGCCGTTCGTTGGCGAGAATTCCGTGAATCTGGCACTCCGTCATATGTCGTCGCGTAATCTGCCCAGTCATCACAACCGACGAACCCGAGGTGCGACGGGAGTATAGGTATGACCGGCCAGCCACGGATCGTCGGCGCGTGTAACGATCTATTACGGTTCTTCCGGGGCGCCCATCCCCCGAGTCGCCGTCGTCAGGGTCACCCATCCAGTCAGCTAGCGACGCCGTAGATACCGCTACGATGGCCGTAGAATTCCCTACGGCGGCGTTTGGAAACGGGGCGGCGGTGATTACCTATATCCTCTGCCGTCGGAGTGCTGGTTGTCCCGAACCGAGGAGCCGACCATCGTCGGCCGCGGCGGGCACTCAACCATCATGAACGACAACCGACAATTCAGCGTTTCCCGGCGGAAGGTACTCGCCGGGCTCGGCACGATCGGCATCGCCTCCGCGGGCGCAGGACTCGGCACCACTGCCTACTTCAGCGACCAGGAAACCTTCGAGAACAACCAGCTGACGGCGGGGACGCTCGACATGAAGGTCGACTGGGAGGAGCACTACTCCGACTGGTCCGACGACGAAGCCGCCTTCGCGTCCATGGGCACGATGGAGGAACACGACATCGAACTCCCGGCGCTCACCTCCGGCGGTCAGTTCGTCGCCGACGCCAAACCCATCTACCTGACGCTCGACGGGACGACGGCGGCCGAAAAGCAGACCGCCAAGGACAACCTCTGGGATGCCACCTCCGTCGAGGCATTCCCGGACGTTCTCAACGGTGGCGGCTCTTACGACGGCATTCAGGACGCCTTCTCCGATGCGGACGCGTGTGACATCCTCACCGATGTCGGCGGGAACGCCAGCGGTCTGAGCGACGACCGTCGCACCCGCGGGACGTTCGCCGGCCAGACGACCGAAGAGGCCGACCCCCTCATCAACATCCAGGACATCAAGCCCGGCGACTTCGGCGAGGTCACGTTCAGTTTCCACCTCTGTGACAACCCTGGCTACGTGTGGTTGAACGGCGACCTCATCGAGGCCCGGGAGAACGGCCACACCGAACCCGAGAACGAGGACCCCGACACCGTCGGCCCGTCCGACGAGGTGAGCGGGCCCGACGATCTCGCGACGAGCCAGGTCGAACTGCTCGACGAAATCGTCACCCGCGTCTGGTACGACCCGAACGGCAACAACCAGGTTGACGTGCTCTCTGGCGAACTCGACATCATGGTCGCCATCGACGCCTCCGGCTCCATCGAAGGGAGCAAGAACACCTCCGGAACCGAGGCGTACAACCTCGTGCAGGGTGTCGACCAGTTCGTCGCCGCGCTCGCGGCGTCGTCCGCCGACATCCAGGCCGGTCAGGTGCTGTTCGGCGAGGGCAACGCCCTCGGCGACTTCACCGGTCTCGGATCGCCGGGTGGCCTGCCGACCATGGCGTCGGTGTACCCCGACAGCAACCGTGGTAACACGCCTCTGCCCGCCGCGCTCGACGTGTGCGATCAGGAACTCGACGCCAACGGTCGGCCGAGCGCCGACAAGATCATCGTCACCTTCACCGACGGTGGCCCGAACTACAGCGCCGGCAGCTACTCCATCGGCGGCTACACCGCCCCCCGTGTCGCGGGCACTGGCTACTCCGAGGACGACAGCTCCGGCAACGGCTACGACAACAACAACGGCGGTACCGTGACCGTCGGCGAGGAAGAGGAAACCGCGCTGGTCGCCGAAACCGTCCGCGACTCCGGCACCCGCATCGTCGTCGTGAACGTCGCCGACGATCCCAACGAGGACCAGGGTAGCACGGGCGTCACGCTCTACGAGTACCTGAGCGGTTCCGGCTCCCCTTACCCCGAGGGCGGCATCGCCAGCTCCGGGTTCTACTTCGAGGTGAACCTGGCTAACCTGCCGGCAGTCGCCGACAGCCTCGCCGCGAGCGTTGCGGTCCCCGAGGAAGTGTTCTTCCAGGGCACGCTCCGTGAGGCGCTGGCAGTCATGTCCGACAACGACGGCCGCGGTATCCCGCTCGACGGCGATGTCTCCACCGCCTTCGACGAAGTGAGCGATCCCGAGAACGACCCGGACCGCGACTGTTTCGAGGGCGAGGGCACGACCCACTACGTCGGCTTCCAGTGGTGGCTCCCCATCGACCACGCGAACCAGATCCAGAGCGACTCCGTCGCCTTCGACGTCGGGTTCTACACCGAACAGTGCCGCCACAACGACGGCACTGGGATGGTTCCGGAGGAACCCGTCGAGACCACGCCGACCCCCGGATCGTCCGCCTGATTCGGTCGGCTGACCCGTCCGTCGTCCGGTTACGGGACGGCAGTGCCGCCGTCCCCCGACCGACCCTCGACACTAGCCCACGCGGAGCGCCCGGTACGGCGCGGCCACGCGGCGGTTCGACTCCGCCGGTGGGTTTCCCCCCAGGGAGCATTCCAATGACCAAACTCACACTCACCAGACGCCGTCTGCTCACCGGTCTCGGCACCATCGGGGTCGCCTCCGCCGGCGCCGGACTCGGCACCACCGCGTACTTCTCCGACCAGGAGACGTTCGAGAACAACCAGCTCACTGCCGGCGAGTTCGACCTCAAGATGGACTGGCAGGTGACGTACGACGGCCCGGACGGCTTCGAGTACGTGACGGCGTCGCCCGACCAGTACCAAAACGAGGATCTGGAGACGCTCGCGCGGGACAACCTGTTCAACTTGATAACCGGTTCGGACGGCGTCCGCGACCCAATCGACTCGCGAGACGCCATCGCCCAGCGACTGGCCAACACCGACTTCGACGGCCTCACCGACCAGCAACGGGACGCCGTCGAGGACGCGTTCCGGTCCCAGTTCGCGGACGTGCCGCAGGACCTCTTCGAGACCCGGCCCATCGTCGACCTCGACGACGTGAAACCCGGCGACAGCGGCTCGGTGTCGTTCAGCCTGCACCTGTTCGACAACCCCGGCTACATCTGGCTGAACGGCCGGTTGGTCGAGGCCCGGGAGAACGGCCACACCGAACCCGAGAACGAGGACCCCGACACCGTCGGCGACGCGGACGAGGTGTCGACGCTCCTCGACAACGATGTGGAACTCCTCGACGAGATTCGCGTCACCGTCTGGTACGACCAGGACGGCGACGCCGAAGTCGACGCCGACGAACCCGTGTTGCTCGGCGGCAACGCCGACCCCACGGCGAATCCGACGCTGCGTGACCTGCTCGGCCTCCTGTCGACGGGCAACGGCGTGCCGCTCGACGCCTCGGCCGACCCGCAGGCCGGCGCTGCCGACCGCGCCTGTTTCGCCAACTCGACGACGTACTACGTCGGCTTCCGGTGGGAGCTCCCCGTCGATCACGCGAACCAGATCCAGTCCGATGGCGTCACTTTCGACCTCGGCTTCTACGCCGAGCAGTGCCGGCACAACGACGGCGTGGGGATGGTCCCCGAAAACGGGACCGCGAACGGCACCACGGAGGGCGTGACGGACCCCGAGTGATCGACGCTTTCGAGCGCCGATCACTCGTTCCGCGAGGACGATGATCCCGAACGACGCACCGCTGTCGCGGCGACGGATACTCGCCGGACTCGGCGCCGTCGGCGTCAGTGCCGCGGGCGCCGGCCTCGGCTCGGTGGGGTATCTGACCGACCGCGAGCGCGTGCCCAACGTCACCGTCGCCGGCAGTCTCGACATCGCCGTCGGCTACCGGTCGACGTACAACGGTGACGTGCTTGACGCCGTGCCCGCGGACGGCCCGAAGGCCGACTGCGAGACGCCCGGCCTCGTCGACGGCGACGGCGTTCCCGTGGTCGATCTCGACGACGTGAAACCCGGTGACTGCGGGACGATCACCGCGGCGCTCCACGTCTGTGCGAACCCCTCGCGCCTCTGGCTGGCCGTCGATCTGGTCGACACAGCCGAGAACGAGTATCGGCCCGAGGAGGTCGCCGCGGGCGACGGGACGCCCGACGCCGGCGAAATCCAGGACCTCGTCGAGGTGACGGTCTGGATCGACGCGGACGCCGACGGTGAGACTGACCCCGCCGAACGCGTCGTCTACGAGGGGACGCTCGCGGGGCTGGCGACGGCGACCGCATCGGGCGTCCTCCTGACGGCGGACGACGACGGCCCGACCTGCGCGGACGGCGTCGTCACCGTCGGGATCGCGTGGTGTCTGCCGCTGGACGGCCCGGATCACAACCGTGCGATCACGGACACCGCCGCCTTCGACTGCCGGTTCGCGGCGGTCCAGTGCCGGCACGATCCGATCAGCTGGAACCCGTTCGACGACGGCGGTGACGAGGCGACGACTGGCAACGAGACGACGACTACGTCGATCGATACGACGGGGTAGGACGATCCTACCGTCCCCGGATTCGGGGTACGGAAGCTATACCTAACCCCTATCGCCGCGCACTGTCGTGGCGACGACCCATAACGGTGTACGGCGGTTCGACTCCGCCGATGGGTCTTCCCCCCCGGAAATTCAATGACACACGGTTCACCACTCACACGACGGGAAATTCTGGCCGCCATCGGTGGCGTCGGCCTCCTCGCGGCCGGACCGCGAGTAGCCGGCGCGCTCCGTCGGGACCCGTCGTTCACGCAGTACACGTACGCCCAGTCCACCGACGGCGGGCCCGACCTCCAGGTAGCGTGGTACGAGACGTACAACGGCACGCTCCAAGAGGAGAGCAACCGCTTCACCGGCGGCGACCCGCTGACGAACGCCTCCGATTCCTTCAACGAGTCGGGCGACTCCGGGCGGTTCGTCGACGTGACTGGGACGGACCCCGACACGGTCGATCCGGGTCCCGTCCTCTCGATCCCTAACGCCTTGCCCGGCGATCAGGGGCTGTTGTTGGTCGGCCTCCGGGCCGAGACCGCCCCGGCGCGTGCCTGGATCGGCGTCACCTACGCGGCCGCCGAGAACGGCATCCTCGAACCCGAACTGGACGATGGCGACGACACGGCCGAGGGCGAACTGCAAGACTACGTCGACGTGGAACTCTGGTACGACACCGGTCGGGGCGGCCTCGGCGGCTGCAACGGCGTTCGGGACTTCACCGAGGAGGCCGTCGTCGACGCCGGCACGCTGGCCGCCGTCGGCGACGCCCTCGCCGAGGGCGTCCTCCTGGATTTCGGCGTCGTGGGCGACCCCTGTATCGACGCGGACAGCCAGCGCTGTCTGGCGCTCCGCTGGTCCGTCGACCCCGAAGTCGACAACGTCATCCAGAGCGACTCGGTCCGATTCGACATCACCGTCGCTGCCACGACGTGTGACGACGCGTCGAACCCCTTCGAGGACGGGTCGCGATGAGCGACCGCTCCGACCTCCGGCTGAACCGGCGTCGCCTCCTGCTGGCTCTGTCGACCGTCGGCACGGTCGGCGCGTTGACCGGCCGCGGCGCCGCCGCGTACCTGACCGACCGCGAAACGCTCGCCGACAACCGCATGGTTGCGGGCGCGGTGACGCTCTCCGTCGATGGCGTCGATACCGCCCGGACGACGCTTGGCTTCACCATCGACGACTACGGGTTCCAGAACCGCGACGAGGCGACGGTCTGTCTCGGCCTCGACGAGGCGTCCAACCCCGCGTGGGTGTGGATTCGCGCCTGTCCGGTCGCCGACATCGCCGACGCACTCGAGGCACGACTCGTCGTCGACGGCGCGACGGTCTACATGGACTCCCTCCCCGACCTCCTGTCGGAACTCGCCGACGGCGTCCTGCTGTCGGAACTCGCCGGCGTGGGAAGGGTGCCCAGCGAACCCGGCGACGACGGAACCACCTGTCTCACGCTCGCCGTCTGGGCACCGGAGACACTGGCGAGCGACCCGGACACCGTTCGAGCCCTGAAAGCGGCGTCGCCGTTCACGGTGACGCTCGACGCCTACGCCGAGCAGTCTCGGCATGTGCCGACGCCGAGGCGTCCGATCGGGGGGCTGAACCCATCGTTTACCTTCCCCGCGTGTGAGCCGACGAGCCGGCGCGAACGCGAGGACGGGGGTCCCGGCAGCGCCATCAGCAACGTCTCGCTGTGTACGTCGACGCCGCTCGACCCGGCCGCGATCACGCTGACGACCCTCGATCCCGACACCGGCGCGGACGCCACGGGCCCCGTCACCGAACCGTTCGCCGTGCGTATCGAGTCGGCCGAGCCGATCCAGTACGCCGTCGTCGGTGGCGGTGGGGAGTTCCGACGGTTCGACGTCGGCGGCGCGACGACGTTCGTCGTCACCTCGACCGGCGGGACGAGCCTCGACGTGCGGCGGAACTTCGCCAACTGTGCCTGCGAGAACGAGGCGCTCAAATTCGACTGGGACCGCGACGCCGGCGCGTTCGGCCCACCCACCGCGAAATCGTGCGACGGCGGCGCGAACGGGTCGACAGCGACGCCCGGCCGGCCGGACGATAACCCACCGGGCGGCGGCCCGCCCGGACCGACCCGACGGCCGTCGGATGATACTGGTGGGGGCGACGACGCCCCCGAGACGACCGGTGGCGGACGACCACCGAACCGAGACGACAGATGAAATCGACCATTCAGCAGACATTGACGCCCCGGACGATCGGACGAGCCGTGCTCGCCCTCGTCCTCGTGGCCCTGATCGCCCCTTTCGTCGTGTACGCGGTCCCGGCGACCGTCGGCGGCGAGGTGAGTTACGTGGTCCTGACGGCCAGCATGACGCCGGCCATCGCGCCCGGAGACGTGGTCGTCGTCGACAGCGTCCCGGCGCGTGACGTGACCGTCGGCGACGTGATCGTGTTCGAACAGCGGGCGGGCGACCCCATCCCGATCACGCACCGCGTGATCGCGGTTGACCGCCCGGCCGACGCCCCGCCCGAATTCCGAACGAAGGGTGACGCGAACGAGGACGCCGACCTGACGCCCGTGACGCCCGACCGACTGGTCGGTCGGGTCATGTTCACCATCCCGCTGATCGGACACGTCATCCAGTTCGTCGGGACGCCCGCCGGATTCGTCGCGCTCGTGGTCCTCCCGCTCGGCCTGCTGGTCGTCTCCGAAGTCGTCGACCTGCTCCGGTCGGGGCGCTCCGGGTCCAAGTCCGGCACGCCGACCGTGAGCGACGACGATGACGACGACGGCGCCGTCCCGACCGCCGCCGAATCGACCCGGTCGGCGACCACGACCCCAGCGGACGATCAGGTCGTGATCACGCCAGCCGATCTGACGCTGACGAGCGTGGCGCTCGGTGCCTTCGCCGTCTACGCCGCCTACGCGGCGCTCCAAGCGACGACGGTCGTCTCCGTCACCCTCGCCGTCGCCGTCGGGGCGCTGTTCGTCCTCGCGGCCGGTATTCGCGTCTTCGCCGACGCCGACGCCGACACGGACGCGATGGCCGTCCCGCCCGCGGTGCGCGTCGACGCCGGCCGACCGACCGGCCCGACCGTCGACGTGGCGTCGCCGACCGACCTGCGAGCCATCGCCGCCGCTCTCGGTCGTCCCGTCCTGCAGGACGACCGCGACCGGTACGTCGTGCTCGACGGTGTGGTTACGTACGCCTGCGACGTGCCGGCGCGTGACGCCGAGGACGCGCCCGACGCCGACGTTGCCCCCGACGCGGGCGTGACACCCACGTCGGAGCCTAGCACGCCGTCGCCCGCGTCCGCGAACTCCGGTGGTGCGAGCCGATGACCGTTCGGCGTGTGGTTCTGCCCGTCGTCGCCGCCTGCTGGCTGACCTTCGCGGCCGCCTTCGGCGGCGCCTACACCCTTGCGGTGTTCAGCGACACCGGTGGCGTCGACGCCACCGTCGACGTGTCCGGACTGCCGGTGATCGAACCGGTGGTCGTCCCACCCGGACCCCGCTCGATATCCGGGTTCGCCGTCGCGAGCAACGGCTCCAGCGGCAACGAGAGCAGCACGACCGGCGGCGTGTCCGTTCCGGTGGCTCGCCCCAGTTCGGCCGGCGGTGGGGGTGGCGTCGACGCTGACCCACCGACTGTCGACGTGCCGCCCCCGTCCGGTGACGGCGAGGCGACGGATTCGCCGCCGGCAGCCGACGAGGTGGCCGGTGACGGCAGTCGCACCACCGCCGAGACGGATGGTGATGATTCCGACGGCACCCGCGCCGCCGACGCTGGCGGTTCGGCCGATTCCGACGAGCGCTCGAACGGCGACGCTGGCGAGTCGGACAGTCCGAAGAACGCCGGCAGTTCGAGCGGTGACGGCGCGAGTGACGGCTCGTCCGCTGGCGATTCGTCCGCTGGCGGGTCCAGCGCGGGCGGTTCGGAAAGCAGTGGCGACTCGGGAAGCAGTTCTGGCGGTGATTCCGGAAGCAGTTCGAGTGGTGGCGACTCGGGAAGCAGTTCGAGCGGTGATTCCGGAAGCAGTTCGAGCGGCGGTAGTTCGGGCGGCGACTCGGGAAGTAGTTCGAGCGGTGATTCCGGAAGCAGTTCGAGCGGCGGTAGTTCGGGCGGCGACTCGGGAAGCAGTTCGAGCGGAAGCAGTTCGAGCGGAAGCAGTTCGAGCGGCGGTAGTTCGGGTGGAAGTTCGAGCGGCGATTCCGGCACCGACTAGATCGGTTCGATCGACTCCCGACGGCCGTCGAGGACGGCGAACCGCTCGTCACGTCGGCGTTCGAGCCAGTGGAGCAACCGTTCGGCCCAGTGCAGTTTTCGTTTTTTCACCGGATCGACGGTGTCGTCGTCGAAGTCCCACCCGGGAAACCGGAGTTCGGCGGCACCGAAGTCGTCCGCGAGGAAGGCCCCCCGGTCGCCGTCGGTGAACCCACCGTAGTTCCGGACTGGGCCGTGCGGTTCGGCCTGCGTCGTCGGCAGGACGTGCTCGCTGTCGAACTGCGGCACCCACTCCTCGACTGCGGCCACGTTGTCGCCGTGGGCGTGGACCGCGACGGGGACGCCTTCGCGGGTCAACTCCCGGGCGGTCGCGGGTGTCTTGTCCAGATCGGTGACCATCAGATCGACGGCGACGCCGGCCTCGCGGAGGCGGTCGGCCGCCGCGGACGCCGCGATCACCACGTCCGCGGCGGCGGCGATCCGGGTTTCGGCGGCGAGCGACGGCCCCGCACCGGCGACGGCGACCGTCGCCCCGTCGATCCGGTCGAGTCGCGACTCGTCGAAGGGACTGACGAGCGTCCCGAGTCGGTCGCGCGCCCGTTCGTCGGCCGCCCGGTCGTAGCCGAAATCCGCGAGGATTCGTTCGTACACCGGGCGCCACGTTCGGTAGTTCATCGTCCGGCCACGGCCATGTCGGCGACGGCGACACGCTCGGCTCCATTCGCTATCCAAGTACTGACAGCAATAAGGCCACAATAGCCGGAACGACACCAAGTACCCCTACCCGAGTGTCGTCCCGGCTTCCACGTCGATTGTTTCGAAGCGTCTGGCATAAGCTTTCTCTTACTCGATACGCTCACGGATAGCCGCCAGCGCCGCGTCGAGGGTGTCGGAGCGTCCCCTCGCCGCCGCGAGGGCGGCGTCGAGATCCGCGGGCGTCCCGGCGAGCAGTCGTCGGTCACCGTCGTCTCCGGCGAGGGTTGCGTCCGTCGACCGGACGGCGTCGGCGAGCGTCTCACGCTCGGCGGGTGAGAGCCCCGAGAGGTCGAACACCCGGACCACGCCCCGCCTGGCGACGCCGTAGTCGGCCGACTGGCGTGTTCCGTCCGCGTCGCCCAGGCGGTCGAGGTGTCGCTCCATCTCCCGGACGGTCGTCACGTCGAGTTCCTCGACGGTCACGTCGCCAGCCGATCGCAGACGGTCCCGCGCGAAGGCGTCGCCGATGAGGGCGGCGTCCCGCGTCTCCGCCACGTCGTGGGTTCGAATCACGTGCGCGCCGCGTTCGACGGCCATCGCGGTGGCGGCGAGGCTCGCGGGGAGGGCCTCCTCGGTCGACCGGCCGGCGATATCGCGAAGGAAGTTCTTCCGGTTGATCGAGACGAGGATCGGCCGATCGAGGGCGCGGAACTCGCGGAGCCGGTGGAACGTCTCGCGGTCGTCGTCGAGCGTCTTTTCCTCGCTCCAGCCGCCGAACGCCGGATCGACGATGGTCTTGTCGGTGAGTCCCTCGCGCTGGAGCGCGTCGTAGATGTCGTCCACAGCCTCGACGGCGCCGGGTCGCGTCAGGTCCGGCGGGCTGGCCATCTTCACGACGGCCACGTCCCGCTCCGCACAGACCCGTGGCATCTCGGGGTCCGCGAAGCCACAGATGTCGTTGACCATGTCGAAGCCGGCGTCGAGCGCCGCCTCGGCAACCTCGTGGTAGCGCGTCTCGATGGAGAAGACGGCGTCGCCGGCGACGCTTTCGATGGCCTCGACGGCGGTGTCGAGGCGGTCGAGTTCCTCCTCGGCGGAGAGCACCTCGAAGCGTTTGTTCGCGGATTCGAGCCCCACGTCCACGATGTCGGCGCCCTCGTCGATCAGTTCCGCGTCGACGTAGGCGGCGGCCTCGCCCGGGTCGTCGAACACGCTCGGCTCGTACGGCGACTCCTCGCTGACGTTCAGCACGCCCATGATCCGTGGCGGGTAGTCGTCGCCGATGCCGAGACCCGCGGCATCCACGTTTCGCATGGGCGCCCCTCGGGACGCGACGACTATAGGCGGACCGGTCGGATCGGGGGACGAGACACGCTCTTTTTATCCGCCCGGATGCTACTCGCCGACAATGGCTAAGGTCAGCATCGGACTTCGTGGCTGGCGCTTCGAGGAGTCCGAGGTGTTCACCGAGGACGGCGAGTTCAAGCCCCTCGAGGAGATTCCCGAGGACCCGCAGGAGCGCCTCGTCCGACTCACCTATCTCGTCGAACAGCCCTGTGACGCCTGTTATCTGATACACGGCGAAGAGGCAGTCGAGCGCTGCGCGCAGGCGGCCATCGTCTACGGCGAACCGGGCGACGAACTCCTGTTGTGTGACGACCACGAGGCGGATTTCCTCTACTGGTACCGCGAGGCGGGCGGCAAGGCCCACCGCGGCGAACCGACGTTCCGCGACCGGTTCCACGAGTGGTTCGCCGACGGCGGACGCGCGCCGGAGGGCTACGAGGGGCTGGATCATGTCGAGACCGATCCCGACGCGCTCCCCGACCCGCCGGACCCCGAGGAGATCCACCAGCGGCTGAACGAGGACTTCGAGGGTCGGCGGATCAACCTGCGGGAGGATGCCGACGACGACGCGGACGGCGAGGAACTCGACCTCGACGACGTCGACCTCGGGACGGACTACCCGTCACGATGAGCCGCGAACGACCGGCCGTCGTCGTCGTCGACGCCGAGACGCCGGGCAACGTCGGCACCATCGCCCGCGCGATGAAGAACTTCGGGCTGTCGGAGCTGAAACTGGTGAATCCGCCGGAACTCGACCCCGACGGCGAGGCGTACGGCTTCGCGGGCCACGCCCGCGAGGACGTGTTACCGAACGCCGAGGAGGTGACGTTCGACGACGTCGTCGAGCGCTACCACACCGTCGGCTGCACGGCGATCACCGGCGAAGATAGCCGCCGGCACGTCCGCTTCCCGTTCAAGACCCCCCGGGAACTCGCCGAGGACCTGCGAACTGTCGCCGCTCCGACGGCGCTGGTGTTCGGCCGCGAGGGCCGCGGCCTGGACAACGAGGAACTGAGCCGGCTGGACGAGGTGTGTTCCATCCCGGCGAGCGCCGACTACCCGGTGTTGAATCTGGGGCAGGCGGCCACGATCCTGCTTTACGAACTTCGCGACCTGACCGTCGAGGAGACGCAGCTTCCGGAGGTGGAACGCGAACGGGCCGACGAGGCCGACATCGAGCGGTTCCACGACTTCGTCGCTGACTTCCTAGACGCCAGCGGCTACAAGCCGGTCAAACGCGACAAGACGCGTCGGCTGGTCCGACGGCTCGTGGGGCGCGCCCACCCGACGGATCGGGAGATCCACACGCTGCTCGGCGTCCTCCGTCGCGCGACTGGACAGTTGGAACACCGGGCGGAGCTACTGGCGGAGTACGACGAGCCGGATCGGTGGTAGGCGTCGTGCGCGGTCGGGCCGCTCGAACGGCGGTGGCCGCTCAGACGACCCCGAGGGCGACCGCGAAGAACAGCAGTGCGGCCAGCCCGAGGACGACGTGGCCCGCGACGGCGACGGCCGCCATGAGGCCGGCGATGACGCGTTCGGGGACGGTCAACGGTTCACCGAACGTCTGCGCTTCCATGGAACGAACGCTCATTCTCGGTCACCTCGTTTGAGTGTCGAGTCGGCACCGACGTAGAAACCCCGCCGATTCCCGAGGGCGTGGAATCGTCGAAATCGATTCTCAGTCGCCGGGAATCCCACGAGCGACGGAGGTGGCCTCGCCGGAAATCCGTCACTCGCGCGCGACCAGCACCAGCGCTTCGAGCGCGAGCACCGTCTTCTCGCCGTCGTTCGCCGTCGTCTCGACGCCCCAGCGAACGACGCCGTAGTCGTCGGTACTGCTCGATTCGTCGACACCGCGGATCGTCGAGTGGATCGTGAGTTCGTCGCCGGGGACGACGGGCGCGGGCCAGCGGAGGCGATCCAGCCCCTTCGCGCCGAGCGTCGCCGTCTCGTCGAGGAAGCCGTCGACGAACAGCCGCATCGACATCGACGCGGTGTGCCAGCCGCTGGCGATCAGATCGCCGTAGATGGAGTCGGCCGCGCGGTCCGGATCGGTGTGGAACCACTGCGGATCGTACCGTTCGGCGAAGTCGAGTATCTCCGCTTCCGTCGCCTCGTAGGTGCCGTACGACTCGCCGTCCCAGCGGTCGATGTCGTCGAAGAAGACCGTCATCGGGTTGCTCGTCGCGGGCCGGCGTGAAGTGCATTGCTGTCGGCGATACACCGCCAGTCGCGATACGGAACGGCTGACCGAGCGTCGGACGATCGTCCGTGTCGGGAGTTATGGGTCGAGGGACTCGTCGACGTGGACGCCGTTCGATCCGGCCGTTGACGGCGACGACCACTGACAACGGCACAACACTCATCGCTGCGAAGAGGTCCCAAATTCCTTAACTGCGGCGGAGTGTACTGTAGGTAATGCCCGATTCGGCCGACGAGCGGATTCATGTGTTGTATGCCGACGGTCACGGTGAACCCGACGGGACAGCGGGCGTTCTCGAACGCGACAACGAGCGATTCGACGTGACGACCACGGCGAGCGTCGAGGAGGGAATGGCCCGCCTCGACGGCGCAACCGACTGCGTCGTCTCGGACTACGATCTCTCCGATGGCACGGGGCTCGACTTCCTGCGGGCCGTCCGCAAGCGGTCGCCGGACCTTCCCGTTATTCTCTTCACCGACAGCGGGAGCGAGGCGGTCGCGAGCGAAGCCATTTCGGCGGGCGTCACCGACTACATCCGCCGGGACGACGAGCGGGACTCGCTTCCGATGCTGGCGAATCGGATCCGGACCGCCGTCGAGCGCCACCGGAGGACGCGTGCCCACGCGGAACGGCGGGCCGACCTCCGGCGGAGCGAGCGCCGCCTCGAAGCCGTCTTCGAAGACCCGAAGATGCTCGTCGGCGTCCTCTCACCGGACGGACGGCTACGGAAGGCCAACCGGACGGCGATGGAGTTCGTCGACGCCGACCACGAGGAGCTGGTCGGCCAGCCGTTCCACGAGACGCCGTGGTGGTCCGACGACCTCCGGAAAGACGTTCGTCGATGGATCGAACGCGCCGCCGGAGGCGAGTACGTGGATTACGAGGCCGATCACGGGCACGTCGACGACGACCGACGGAGCGTGAGCGGCACCATCCGCCCGGTCACGGACGACGCGGGCGAGGTGGTGTCGCTCATCGCGTCCGCGCGGGACATCACCGAGCGCCGGACCCACGAACGCGAACTCCGGAAGCGCAACGAGCGCCTCAACGAGGTCGCGAGCATCGTCACCCACGACCTCCGAAGCCCGTTGAACGTGGCCAACGGTCACCTGGCGATCGCTCACGACGGCGGCGACGCCCATCTGGCCGAGGTGGCGCACGCGCTCGACCGCATGGACGAACTCGTCGGCGACCTGCTGACGCTCACACACGAGGGCGAACGTGTGAGCGAGATCGAACCCGTCGATCTCGCGGCGACGGTCGAGGACTGCTGGCGCAACGTCTCGACGACCGAGGCGGCGCCCAACGTCGACACCGACCTCGTGATTCGAGCGGATTCGGATCAGCTCCGCCACTTGCTGGAGAACCTCCTCGGCAACGCGCTCCGCCACGGGGGCGCCGACGTGACCGTCACCGTCGGCGACCTCGACGGCGGCTTCTACGTCGCCGACGACGGCCCCGGCATCCCCGAATCGGATCGCGAGACCGTCTTCGACAATGGCTACTCCACCGCGGACGAGGGCACGGGCGTCGGGCTCTCCATCGTCCAGAGCATCGTCGACGCCCACGGCTGGATGGTGGCCGTCACCGAGAGCGACGCGGGCGGCACCCGCTTCGAGATCACCGGCGTCGAGTGCGAATCCCGGGTACCGACGCCGAACTGATCACTCGTTCCCCTCCAGCGTCTTCCGCCGCCGTTCGTACTCCTCGTCGCTCAGATCGCCGCGGGCGTACGCGAGTCGGAGTTCTTCGAGCGCCTCGTCCGTCCCGTCATCCGACTCCGTCAGCGCCCGATAGACGAAGTAGCCGACGCCCACGACGACCAGCAGGGTGAGCACCCGACCGAGCAGGCCGGCGAGCAGCCACCACCCGGAGGCCGTCTGGCTCTGCCCGCCCCACATGCCCCCGCCCATCATCGGGCCACCCATCGGGCCACCCATCATCCCGTAGCCCATTCCCGTCGTCAGGAGTGGGAGGAGAATCACCGCTGCGAGGAGCAACAGGAGGACGGTCTTGGCGTCGAGGCCGTCCGACGCCACGAGTCAGTCACCTCTCACGCTGCCGGCACTTTGGTCCGGCACACGCGACGGTCGCACGACGATTCGGACCGATCGGCGTTCTGTCGGTGTGATATAGCACATATTGTGAATTACTGACAGAACACACTTAACAATGCGGGGTGTTCTGGAGGCGATTTCGATATGTTGGCGGTCGAATATTGGATGGTCCGAACACGAACGGAACGAAAGCCGAAGTGGTGAACGGTGTCAGTCGCGCGTTACGCTCGCTTCCCAATCTCCTCGCGGAGGACGTCGCTGACGATTTCGCCGTCGGCTTTCCCGCGGAGCGCACCCATGCACTCGCCCATGAGCGCGGAGAAGGCGCCCATGCCCTCGCTCTCGACCTGGTCGGCGTTGCGTTCGACCACGTCGACGACGGCCTCGCGCACCTCGTCCTCGGAAACGCCGGAGAGGCCCGCTTCCTCGACCGCCTCCTCGGCCGTGAGATCCGGGGTCTCCGCGAGCGTCGAGAGCACCTGATCGACGCCCTCCTTGGCGAGATCCCCGTCTTCGACCAGCAGGAGGACCGCCAGCAGGTGGTCGTCGGTGAGGTTCTCGACCGGCACGTCGTTGCGGCGGAGTTCGGTCAGCGTCCCTTCCAGTACTCCAGCGGCGAAGGTGGCGTCGACGCCGGCCTCCACGACGGACTCGAACAGTGGCATCCGGCGGCCGTAGGCCACCTGTTCCGCGAGGCCGGCGTCGAGGTCGTACGCCGCTTGGTAGCGCTCCACTTTCTCGGTCAGGAGTTCGGGACGCTCCACGTCCGAGGGGTCGAGTTCGACGGGCGGCACGTCCGTCTCGGGGTACATCCGTGCCGCGCCGGGCAGGGGGCGGAGGTAGCGAGTCGTCCCCTCCTGAGTCGCGTCGCGGGTCTCCTCCGGCACGCCCTCGATTGCCGTCTCGGCGCGGTCGGCGACAGCGTCGATGGCGAGTTCGGCCGTCTCGGGGTCGTCCGCCACGATGGCGACGGCGTCGTCGGGGGCGGCGCCGACGGCCTCGCGGAGGGCGTCGACTTCCGCCTCGGTGACGCCGTAGGCGGGGAGTTCGTCGGTGTGGAAGACGCCGCCCGCGCCGTGGCGCTTGGCGTGATCCGAGAGTTCCGTGCCGAGGCGGCGGTCGGGCTGGATTTCGCGGCCGACGAGACCGTCGAAGCCGTAGAGCGGGACCGCGGTGACGCGGCCGTCCGAATCGAGCGCGCTGCGAATCACACCGCTGTCGGTGTCTTCGAACACCTCGGTCACGTCTCGCGTGTCGCCGACCGACGCCCCCCGGTCGACGAGTTCGTCGGCGATGTCGAGGAGTTCGACCTGCCGACCCACCTCCAGTCGGACGATTTCGTCGATCTGATCGAGCGCCTGCACGCCCTTGATCTCGACGCGGGCGCCCTCGGCGATGGAGACGTTCACGTCCTGCCGGATGGTGCCGAGACCACGCTTGACCGACCCGGTCGAGCGGAGGAGCATCCCGATGCGTTCGGCGGCCTCGCGGGCCTGTTCCGGGCTCCCGATGTCGGGTTTGGTACCGATTTCGACCAGCGGAATGCCGAGGCGGTCGAGGCTGTAGCGGACGCCCGCCTCCGTCTCCTCGACGCGGCCGGCGCTCTCCTCTTCGAGCAGGAGGTCTTCGACGCCGACGGCCCCTTCGCTCGTCTCGATTTCGCCGTCCTGTCCGACGAGGGTCGTGCGCTGGAAACCGGAGGTGTTCGAACCGTCGACGACGATCTTTCGCATCACATGGGCCTGATCGACCGCCGTCATGTCGAGCAGCGTCGCGATCTGCATGGCCACGTCGAGGGCTTCGTCGTCGATCCGGTGGGGTGGTTCGTCGTCCTCCTCGACCAGACAGGTGGTGTCGAAGGCCAGATACTCGAACTCGCGGTCGACCTGACTCTCCTCCACCGCGGCCTCGTCGAGTTCGCCGAGTTCGCTCTTCGTCGGGTGAAGATAGCGGGAGAAGGTCCGCGTCGCTTCTTCGGGCTCCCGACGCTCGGTCGGGCACGCACAGAACAGTTTCGTCGCGGTGTCGAGCTGCTGGTGGATCTCCAGCCCCGCGACGAGGCCGAGTGCCTCGTAGTCGTACTCGCTCATTGGGCGTCTCTCTATCCGGCGAGCCTAAAAGCGTTCAGTCTGCGGATCGGTGTCGCCCGCGTTCGTCCGGACGGGGGCGGCGTCGGCCGCCGCCTCGAACACGCGAATACGGACGGTCGTCCCTCCCCAGTCGTTCGTCTCGAACCGGAGCGTGCCGTTCGAGTGTCTGATCGTCCACGCCACGAACCACAGTCCCAACCCGCTGGGGTGAACGACAGGGCTTTCCTCCCCCTCCCGGAGCGGCGTTATTTCGTGGTCCGGAATCCCCGGGCCGTTGTCCGACACGCTGATTTCGACCCGCTCTCCGGCCGATCGGACCTCGATCGCCACCCGCCGCTGTGTCGCGTCGTTGTGTTCGATCGCGTTGGTCAGCACTTCCTCCAGCGCCGGCCGGAACATGTGATTCGCCGTTACCGTCGCCGAATCCGGGAGCGAGACCGATAGGTCGACATCGCTCGTTACCCACGGGTGCGCCTCGAGTAGCGCGGGGATCAGTTCGGTCAACTCGTAGGTCCAGGTGGTCGCTTCACACCCCGTGATCCGTCTGATGCGGGATGCCTGCTCGGTGTATCGTGTCATCCGCTCGACCGTCCCCAGGACCTTCGCACACGCCGAGTCGACCCGATCCGTCTCGGACTGCGTTTCGATCCACCGCGTGTACCCGCGGACGACGTTCAGGTCGTTTCGCAGGTTGTGGCGGAGCACTCGGTGGAGGACCTCGAGTTGCTCGTGTTGTCGGTCGAGCCGATCGATGTGCCGTTGGAGCTGCCGCTCTCGTCGTCCGGTCAACAGGAGGATGAACCCCGCCGTCAGCAACACCTCGATAGCCCCCTTGACCGCCTGGATCCGACTGAGGAGTGGCTCCGACAGGTACTGGACGAAGACCACGTCGGAGAGCAGCAGTGCGCTGCTGCCAACCACCAGATACGCGACGGCAATCCGCACGGGCGTCAGCGCTACACTCGATCGAAACCGGGACCCCCAGTCCCGCCACGCCCCCCGGAGATTGCTCAGCCACCGAGCGTTCATCTAGTCCGGTAGGCGCCGCACCGGCTTATAACACACCAATCGGTTGAAAAGAGGGGCGGAGCCACTGCCCCGACAACCGCGGTCGACGGCGCCACACGCCGCTGCTCGGACGATTCTGATGCCTCCGGGATACACGTTTCCCGCCGATGACGGGCGTGAATCCTTCGATTCGACCATTGTCGACAACGGACGAAAACGCGTACGTCAGGCCCCGAAAATACGGAAACTAAGGAATCTTTATTTGTCAGCGAGCGGCTTTTATGGGTGGTAGAAATCATGTCTGAAGACGTCGAACTTCGGCGAACCCAGCTCGCGACGCCGGCCAGCGATCCCGACTTCATGGAGAGTGCCTCGCGGAGCGACGCGGACGAAGTCTTCCTCGATCTGGAGGACTCCGTGGCGCCCAACGCGAAAGTCGAGGCCCGGGAGCCGCTCATCGAGGCGGTCGAGGAGCACGACTGGTCCGACAAGATCCTGTCCTACCGGATGAACGGCATCGACACCCAGTGGTGGTACGACGACATCATCGAGGTCGTCGGCGCGGTGGGCGAGGAGATCGACGACATCATCATCCCGAAGGTCGCCGGTCCGAGCGACATTCACACGGTCGAGAACCTGCTCGAACAGGTCGAGGAGAACAACGGGCTGGAGGTCGGCGCCATCGGCCTCGAACCCCAGATCGAGGACGGCGACGGCATCCACAACGTCTACGAGATCGCCCACGCCTCCGATCGGCTCTCCTCGATCATCTTCGGCCCCGGCGACTACTCGGCCGCGATGGGCACGCCCGGGCTCGACATCGGGCAGTTCCCCGAGTACCCCGGCCACTACTGGCACCACGCGCTCTCGGAGTGTAACTCCGCCGCCAAAAGCGCCGGCCTCCCCTGTCTCGACGGGCCGTACGCCGACATCGACGACCCCGAGGGCTTCCGCACGTCCGCGGAGCGCGCCAACATGATCGGCTGCGACGGCAAGTGGGCTATCCACCCGAGCCAGATCGAACTCGGCAACGAAGTGTTCGCGCCCGATCCGGAGGTCGCCGAACGCGCCGAGCGCATCGTCGACGCCTACGCCGAGGCGATGGAGGAAGGCAAGGGCGCCGTCTCCGTCGACGGCCAGATGGTCGACGAGGCCACCAACAAGATGGCCCAGGAAATCGTCGCCAAGGCCCGCGCGGCCGGCATCCTCTAAGGCCGACTCCGACCGCTCTCGATTTCTTCATTTTTGCAGATCGACCGGACAGCCGCGGATCTCGCCCCCGCGCATCCCGTCGGCCAGCCAGTAGACCGACAGCACCAGCGCCACCAGTGCCAGCAAGGCGAACTCCAGGCCGTCGAGGGGGAGAAGCGTCACCAACCCCGCCGCACCCACGAGCGAGAGGACGCCCGCGAGGATGGCGGACCCGCAGGCCGCACACCCCGCGCCGAGCGTCCCGAGGAGGACGCCCACGACGCTCCCGCCGCTCCCCTCGGCCGAGAGCCGGTGTTCCCGGACGTGGTAGGCGACGAGGGCGATGTCGACGCCGACCAGCAGGGAGACGAGGAGGACGACCGAGCCCGTCAGGAGGCTGTACGACGTGCCGACGAACGGGTAGAGTTCGGGGAGCACCGACGCCGGCACGCGCCCGACGAGGACGGCACGCGTGAGCGCGAGGTTCTGCGAGAGGACGAAGCCCGTGAGCGCCACCGCGGCGGCGACGACGCCGACGAGAGCGTAGAACGGTCCGCCGAGAACCAGACGCGCCGTCCGGCCCATCAGCCGCCAGTCGTCGCGGTGAGTGGGGAGATCCATCACAGCTCCAGCGCCCGCGTCACGAGGTCGAAGCTCACCGACCCCGTCGCACGCGTCCGATACTGCCCGTCGCGGAAGAGAAAGACCGTGGGCGTGCCGCTCACGCCCGCCGCCTCAGCGGCATCGACGTCGGTCGCCACGGCGTCGGCGTACGCCCCCGACTCGGCGTCGGCGACGACGCCCGCGGCGTCGACGTCCGTCTCGGCGGACAGGAAGGTCTCGGTTCGATCCAGCACGTTGTCGGTGTCGAACGCGTCCTGTTCCTCGAAGTAGTGACCGAATAGTGCCCAGAACGCGTCGGCGTCGCGGGCGTAGGTCGCTTCGAGCGCGTGAATCGCTGGGTCGCCCCACGGGTAGACGAGCGGGGCGGTCCGCACGACGAAGGCGGCCGTTCCGGGCTCGACGAGTTCCGACCGGATCTTCGGGACGGTGGTGGATTCGAAGGCCGCACACCGGGGACAGGAGGGGTCCTCGAAGGCGACGATGGTGGCCGTCGCCTCGGCGGGCGGCGGACCGAGGCGGGGCTGGGTGCCGAGGGACCGCCCGACGGGGTGGTCGGCGAGGGAGATGGTGTCGTCGTCGCCGTCGCCGTCGCCGCTTCCACCCCCTCCGAGACAGCCCGCACCGAGCAGGGAGACGCCGCCGGTGAGGACGCTCCGGCGCGTCGTCCGGGCAGTCGTGCCGTCAGCCATAGCGACAAGAGGCGTCGGAAGGGAAAAGACGCTTCGGCGGGTGTGAGCGCCCGGCGCACGACCTGCTATTCGAGCGGTTCGACGAGTTCGACGACGTGGCCGTCCGGATCCGTCACGAACGCGGTGCGGGCGCCGGCCGCGGGCTGATCGCCGGGTTCCTCGACGACGCCGTAGTGGTCGATTTCCTCGAAGGTGGCGTCCACGTCGTCGACGCCGAGGGCGAGGTGGTCCCACGCGGTCCCCTGGTCGAACTCCGTCTCGCCCTCCGTCTCCGAGAGCTGGATCTCGACGCCGTCGGGGTCGGCGACGTACCGGTTCTCGGTTTCGCCGTCCGGCGTCTCGAACGACCACGACTCCTCGAAGCCGAACTGCTCGTAGAACTCGATCGACTCGTCCGCGTCGGCCACGTTCAGACAGACGTGAATCAGGTTCATTGCGTCCCGAGTTGGCCCGTGCGGCGACAAAAAGGTGCCTGAGTTCGCGTGCTCCCTCGCGTTCGCGGGTGCCGTTGACGCGAGTGACCGTGCGGTGTCCTCGAGCCCTCCTTCGGTTGTGCCTCTGTCTCGTGATACGTGCTATCGAATCCGGCAACTATCACACCTCATCATTCATGACAATCGCCGGACGGCAGGGGGATGGGTGCGACGACTAACGTAGGAGTTAAATCCGCTGAGTTCGGTGTGCGACGCATGGCCATTGATGAAAAATCAACGGGATTAGAGACCTCCGCCGATTCGCTAGGTCACGAACATCCCGACGCGGACGAATACCAAGCACTCGCCGAGGATCTCCGGACTGGCGTCCAGGGTGACGTCTCCTTCGACGAATACGCGCAGGTGCTGTACGCGACCGACGGGAGCATCTACCAGGCCAAACCCGCTGGTGTCGTGCTGCCGAAGACGGTCGAGGACGTGCAACACACGGTCGAGACGGCGGCCGAACACGGCGTGCCGATCCTGCCGCGCGGGACGGGATCGTCGCTCGGCGGCCAGACGGTCGGGCCGGGCTGTGTCGTCATCGACTTCACGCGATACATGGACGACATCGTCGACGTCGATCCGGACGGCCAGCGCGCGGTCGTCCAGCCCGGGATGGTGCAGGACCACCTCGACAACCATCTCGAACAGTACGGCCTGAAGTTCGCGCCCGACCCGGCATCGTCGAACCGGGCGACCATCGTGGGCGGCATCGGCAACAACTCGACGGGTGCCCATTCGGTCCGCTACGGCATCACCGACGCCTACACCGAGGAACTCGACGTGGTGCTCGCGGACGGCTCGCTGATCCACACCGAGGAGATCGTCCTCGACAGCGACGAGTGGGACGAGAAGGTGTCCGGTGATGGGCTCGAAGCCAACATCTACGAGACGGTTCGTCGACTGGTCGAGGAACACGAGGCGGAGATCGACGAGAAGTACCCCGACCTCAAGCGCTCGGTGTCGGGCTACAACCTCCAGAAAGTCATCTACGAGAACGACGACGGCGAGGAGGTCATCAACCTCTCGAAGCTCTTCGTCGGCGCGGAGGGGACCCTCGGTGTCATCGTCGAGGCCGAGGTGTCGCTGGTCACGCTGCCCGAGGAGACGGCGCTCGTGCTCTACTGCTTCGACGACCTCGTCGAGACGATGGAGGCCGTGCCCGAGGCGCTCCAGTTCGACGTGGGCGCCGTCGAGCTGATGGACGACGAGGTGTTCCAGCTCGCCGCCGACTCGACGGAGTACGCCCAGTACGTCGAGATGATTCCGGAGGGGACGAAGGCGGCGCTGATGCTGGAGTTCGACTCCGAACTCGTCGACGACTTCGAGGAGGCCATCGCGGAGACCAACGACTACTTCGTCGAGAACGGCGACGCCTTCCACGCCATCGAGGCCTACACCGAGGAGGATCAGGCCGATATCTGGAAGCTCCGGAAAGCGGCGATTCCGCTGCTGATGGGGATGAAAGGCGACCCCAAGCCGTACCCGTTCATCGAGGACGCGACGGTGCCGCCCGAGGAACTCGCCGAGTACGTCTTCGAGTTCGAGGAAGTGCTGGAGGACCACGGCACCTCCGCCGCCTACTTCGCCCACGCGGGCAGCGGGACGCTCCACATCCGCCCCATCCTCAACCTCAAGGACGACGAGGGCATCGAGACGATGCACTCCATCACCGAGGACGTGACGGATCTCGTCCTCGAACACTACGGTTCGTTCTCCGGCGAACACGGCGACGGCATGGCGCGGACGGAGTTCAACCCCAAGATGTACGGCGACGACCTCTGGCAGGCGTTCAAGGAGCTGAAGACGACGTTCGACCCCGACTGGCACATGCACCCGGGCAACGTCGTCTACCGCGACGGGCCGGACGACGTCGGTCCCGATTCGGACCGCGGCGTCGGCGCCGACATGCGCGAGAACCTCCGCTACGGCGCGGACTACCAGTCGGTCGAGCCACAGACGACGCTCGACTTCGAGGACGAGGGTGGCTTCTCCCACCTCGTCGAACTCTGTAACGGCTGTGGGACCTGCCGCCAGACCGATTCGGAGGTCATGTGCCCGACCTACCGTGCGAGCGAGGAGGAGATTCAGACGACGCGTGGCCGCGCGAACATGCTCCGCGCGGCGATCAGCGGCGAACTCGACGAGGACGAAATCTACTCCGACCGCTTCCAGGAGGAGGTGATGGACCTCTGTGTCGGCTGTAAGGGCTGTAAGAGCGACTGCCCGACCGGCGTCGACATGGCGAAGCTGAAGACGGAGGTCAAACACCAGTACCACCAAGAGGAGGGAATCAGCCTCCGTGAGCGGGTGTTCGCGAACATCGACACGCTCTCGAAGGTCGGCTCGATGCTCGCGCCCGTCTCCAACATCGCGCCCAAGATTCCGGGCGCGCGCAAGGTGATGGAGGAGGCCATCGGCATCTCGAGCGAGCGGGAACTCCCCACCTTCGCGAGCGAGAGCCTCGAGGCGTGGTTCGAGCGTCGCGGCCGCTGCCAGGTCGCTCCGAGCGATGCGGAGGATCAGGTGCTGCTGTTCCCCGACACCTACACGAACTACATCTACCCCGAGGCGGGGAAGGCGGCCATCGAGGTGCTGGAGGCTGCCGACGTGTTCGTCCGCATTCCCGACGACGTGGCGCCGTCCGGGCGCGCGGCCTTCTCGTCGGGCATGCTCGATCTGAGCCGGGAGCGCGCCGAGACGAACGTTTCGGCGCTCCGTGAGGACGTCGACAACGGCTGGTCGGTCGTGTTCATCGAGCCGTCCGACGCCGTCATGTTCCAGGACGAGTACCGCGACCTGCTCTCGGGCCCGGCCGTCGAGGCCGTCTCGGACGCCGCCTACGGCATCATGGAGTACGCCGACGTGACGGGGCTGACCGAGGTGGCCGACTTCGGCACGCCGCGGCAGTCGCTGTCGTACCACGGTCACTGCAACCAGAAGGCGACGAACAAGGACCACCACGCCGTCGGCGCCCTGCAGGGCGCGGGCTACGACGTGGACACGCTCAACACCACCTGCTGTGGCATGGCCGGCTCCTTCGGTTACCACGAGGAGCACTACGACATCTCCCAGGCCATCGGGAGCCTCCTGTTCGAGGAGGTTGAGGAGAGTCCGGGCGACGTGGTGACCGCCCCCGGCGCCTCCTGTCGCTCGCAGCTTGGCGACGAGTACGACGAGCATCCGCCCCACCCGGTCGAGATGCTCGCCGACGCGCTGAACTGACGGCCACGAACTGACCGGTTTTTCGCCGTTCCCCGGAACTATATATCCGACGACGACAATCGCCACGCGATGGAACCGGATTTCGTCGTCACCGTCGACGGTACCGACATCGGAGCCGCGTGGCTCGACGAGAGTCCCGAGACGCGCCGAGCCATCGCGGACGCCCTCCCCATCGGGGGGTCGGCCACCCGCTGGGGCGACGAGCTGTACTTCGGGATTCCGGTCGACGTCCCCGCCGAGCCGAACGCCCGGGCCGAAGTGGAACCGGGGACGGTCGCCTACTGGCCACAGGGCTCGATGCTGTGTTTGTTCTGGGGGCCGACGCCGGCCAGCACCGGCTCGGAGCCGCGTGCGGCTTCGCCGGTGAACGTCGTCGCCCGCCTCGAGGACGTTGCCCCCCTGTCAGGCCTCCCGGATGGGGCAGGCGCGACGGTTCGAGTCGTGGACCGCTGACACGTTCCGATCGAACCCCTGCGTTCTCCTCCACGCTTCAATCCGCTGAATTCGTCGTTTGCAGGTTTGTTGATCCGCTCATGCTTCAAAAACGTAAACCGTCTGGCATGCATCGATGATTATTTATGATATGACAAACCTGGACAACATGGATCGCACAGACGATGGTAGCATGACCCACGAAGTATGATCCCACGAACAAAGGGGAGATTATGACAGACGACCACGACGAACCCAAAGTAGAAACCGACGGCGGGTTGACGGAAGACGACATCCACACAACCGCCGAAGTCGGTGAACAGTACCGTGCGACGGTGTATCGTGACATTGACTACGACAACCTCGAAGTCGCTCCCGAGACGAGCGAGTATCCGAGTACCGACGGCAAATGGGGCTTCCGGAAATACGACATGCCGAAAGTTCCGAAGGTGTCCCATCTCGTCGGACCGAGCGCCATCATGCTCGGCGCGTCCCTCGGGAGCGGCGAGACGATGTTCTGGCCGACGCTGGTCGCTCAGAACGGCTGGGGGCTGTACTGGGCGTTCTGGGTCGGGGTGATCACCCAGTTCTTCATCAACACGGAACTCCAGCGCTGGACGATCGCGACCGGGGAATCCATCTTCCGCGGCTACGAGCGGATGAACAGCTTCTGGCCGTGGTTCTTCCTCGTCGCCGGCTTCTTCCACGTCGGCTGGCCCGGCTGGGCGGCCGGTGCGTCGGAAGTGTTCGCCGTATGGACGGGGATCGTCCCACGTGAGAACTGGGCCATCATCGGCGTCGCGACGATGGTCGTCATCTGGCTGAGTTACCAGGCCGGACCGATCGTCTACAACGCCATCGAGAAGGCCCAACTGGTGATGATGGTCGTGGCCATCTTCGGCGCGGTGGTTCTGGCGTTCATCGCCGGCTCGATCGGTCAGTTCGCCAGCGTCCCGGCTGGGGCCGTCAACTTCGGCGCGCTCCCACAGGACATGAACATCGCGACCTTCCTCGGCGGCCTCGCCTACGCGGGGGCCGGCGGCTACATCAACCTCGCACAGGGCATCTGGGCCCGCGAGAAGGGGTACGGCATGGGTACCTACCAAGGCCGCGTCAAGAACCCGCTTCGCGGCGCTGAGCCCGAAGAAGTTCACGGCGGCTTCACCTTCGAACCGACCGAGAAGAACCTCCTCCGCTGGAAGCAGTGGTGGAAGGTCACCCAGCAGGAGCACTTCCTGACGTTCGTCATCGGCCTGCTCGTCGTCGCGACGGTCGCGATGACCATCTCCGCCCAGTACGCCAGCGGGACCGATCAGGGGGCCATCAACATGTGGCTCGACGTGATCATCCCGCAGCTCGGTGCGGTTCAGCAGCAGCTGATGTACATCGTCATCTTCATCGCGCTGTTCAGCACGCAGTACGCCATCTTCGAGGCGTTCGTCCGCAACAGCGTCGACATTCTCTTCGAGGGCTACGGACGCGCGGCTGGCTGGAACCTTCCGCGGGTCTTCCTCGGTCTGATGACGCTCTTCACCCTCTGGGGTATCCTCATCATCGTCGCGCAGTTCCAGCAGCCGTGGATTCTGCTGGTCATCGGTGCCGCCATCGCCGGTGCGATGATGTGGCCGTACAACGCGCTGACGACCATCCTGAACACGACGCGACTGCCCGAACACACCCAGCCTGGCTGGGGTCGCATCGTGGCCATGTGGTGGGCGACCGGCTTCTTCGGGTACTTCACCGTCCTGCTGATCGGTGGCGTGCTCACCTCGCCGGAGTCCTACGGCCTGAACTTCCCGGCCTTCGAGACGACGGTCGGTGTCGTCGGTAGTGGTCCGGCCGGCTACGCGCTGTGGATCTTCGCACTCATCGTGCAGATCTACACGATGTACCGCTCGGCGTCCGGGAAGATGAACGCCTCTGGTACCGTCGACGGGGCGGACGCCGCCAAAGGCTTCCTCTCGTAACGCCGCGGCCCGACCAACCGTTTTTATTTATCGGCGTCGACAACGTCACGCTATGGCATCCCATCAACAGTCGGGGGACCGTGCTTTCGGGACGCTCTTTCGGTTTCTGGTCACCTACCGGCTCTTCGTCTATCTCGGTGGTCTCGTCGCCATCGGGATTCCACTCGTGTTGCAGCGCGCGTACGGGACGGAACTCTCGCCGGGCGCTCGCACCGCTATCGTGGTCGTGAGCCTTGGCGTCATGATCGTGACGTACCTCGCCGAGCGACGGGTCGGACAGGATCACATCGACGACCGCACGGGCGAGTCGACGGAGTCGTACTCGCTCCGACTGCGTGCATCCGTCGCCACCGCCGTCGTGGGACTCGCGGTCGGCATCTACGTCTTCATGGAGATCAACCCCTTCACCGGCGCCCTCTTTATTATCGGGGCGTTCCTGTTCGCGTACATGGGTTACCGCAAGGAGGGCACCGATGGCGTCTGAGGCCGAGGAAGTCGGTCCCGAGGACTTCGAGGACCTGCCCACCTCGGACATCGAGCCCGAACTGCACGTTCACTTCGGCATGGCCGGCTCCTTCCCGCTCCGGATCGCCGATCTGTTTTTCGCCAGCGACGGGCTTCACATCGCGGAGTACAGCTACATCACCCCCATGTTCGGTCTGGGGACGAAGAAACACCGACGCGAGGCCAGCGCGATGCAGGACGTGTACGACGTTCACGGCATCGACGAAGTGCTGTTGCAGGCCGACAGCGTGTTCTGGCTGAACTACGACGCCATCGACCGGGTCGTCCTCCACCGGGGCGGCTACATGGGCCGCCCGAAGCTCACGGTGTATCCGGCAGTCGAGACGATGCGTTCACACGCCTTCCGTCTCCACGACGACGACGCCGACGATCTCGCCGCGACGCTCCGGTCGGTCGCCGAGGACCGATCCTTCGACTTCGCCTTCGAGAACGGCTCCGGGCTCGCACCGCGCGAGAACGTCGAACGCTTCTTTAGCTGAAGGTCGCGGCGAGTTCTCGGCAACGGAGCCAGCCGTGGCCGAGGGCCGCGAGTACGACGCCGACGACGTAGAGACAGATCAGCGTGACCGAGAGAGCGGCGCGTGCCCCGCCCGTGGTCGCTCCTCGGCGTCGGTCGGCGAGTGACCCACACCGCTCGACCAGCCTGCGGACGACCCGCGTCGTCGTCGCCTCGGGATGGCGATCGAGCGTCGCCGCGATGGGGGGACTGACCGTCTCGTAGACGCGGAGCAACGCCCGCCCGGAACGGGCGGGTCGCATCACGTCGGCACGGAACCCCCGGAGCGAGTCGAGCGTCGGTCCTTCGCCCGCGGCCGCCGTCGTGATGAAACAGTTCGAGTGGTGCTGAGTGATTTCGGCGTGGTGGAGGTTGGATTTCTGGTAGCGCGTCGTCTCCGCGGGGGGGAACTCCGGGTCGTCCGAGACGAGATACTCCGACGCCGTGTGACGGACGTACACCTCGCCGTGTTCGAACTCCTTCCCGCTCGCGGTCACGACTCGAATGAACTTCTCGCGCCCGTCGCCGACGCCCTCCTCGGGTTGCCCGGCTTCGTCCGTGTCGGTCTCCGGCCCCTCGTCACTGCTCATAGGTAGCACACGAGCCGGTGGGGTAATGAGCCATGGGGTTCCCACTCGGCGGCGAGCTTTTGACGATTGCGCCCCAACACAGGACGAGCGTGTCGAACTCCGTCACCGTCCTGCTGAGTACCCTCCTCTTCCGGACGATCATCGTCGCCGCCGTCCTCCTCGTCCTGAAGTACATCTACGAGGGCGTGTTCATGATGGCGGGGATGCTGCTTCTCGCCCTCTCCTTTCTCGCCTACCTCTCTTTCACCGAAGCCCGGCTGATGGACTAGAGGTAGCCGTTCTCGGCGAGCAGTTCGCCGTTCAACACGCTGGCGCCCGCGGCGCCGCGGACGGTGTTGTGCGCGAGGCAGTTGAACTTGACCCCCTGGGTGGTCGACTGGACGCCGCCGATACAGATCTGCATCCCCTCACCGCGCATGCGGTCCATCCGGGGCTGGGGTCGCTCGGGTTCGTCGAAGACGTGGATGAGCTGGTTGGGGGCGCTCGGCAGGTCGATGCCCGGGAACTCCCGCATCGCCTCCTCGATTTCGTCCACGTCGGGATCGTCCGCCAGATCGACGAAGGCGTTCTCCAGGTGGCCGTCGAGCGTCGGAATCCGGTTGCAGGAGGCCGCGACGTCCACGTCGTGCCACGAGATCTCCGCGCCGTCGAACTCGCCCAGGAGCTTTCGACTCTCCGTCTCCATCTTGTCCTCCTCCCCGCCGATGTGCGGGATGGCGTTGTCGATGATCTCCATGGAGGTGACGCCGGAGTAGCCGGCGCCGGAGACGGCCTGCAGGGTGGAGACGTTGATGCGGTTGAGGCCGAACTGATCCAGCGCCGCCAGCGGCGGGATCATCGTGATCGTCGAGCAGTTCGGGTTCTTCACCAAGGCCCCGTCCCACCCGCGTTCGTCGCGCTGCACCTCGATCAGGTCGAGGTGGTCGGGATTGATCTCCGGGATGGTGAGGGGCACATCCTCCGCCAGGCGGTCGTTCGAGGAGTTCGAGGAGATGACGTAGCCGTCGCGGGCGAAGTCCTCCTCCACGTCGACGGCGACGCTCGAGGGGAGCGACGAGAAGAGCAGGTCGACATCGTCCGGGACGGCGTCGGGTTCGGTCTTGCGGACGGTCATCTCCGCCACGTCGACGGGGATGGGCGAATCGACCCGCCACTTCGCCGCCTCACGGTAGGGGTTACCCGCGCTCTCGTCGCTGGCGGTGAGCGCCGCGAGTTCGAACGTGGGATGCCCGTCGAGGAGCTGGATGAATCGCTGTCCGACTGCGCCAGTCGCACCGAGGATGCCGACTCGTACTGACATTACCTACCCGTGTGGGTCACTCGCATAAGGCCGTTTGGATTCCGGGCCGGGTGACCCCGGCGGAATAATTCGACGAACGGGCACTCGAACGCCGATATAGCGACGTAGGACGAATTCGATTCGCGAATACTCGGCATACTCCGTCGGGATGTGTAATTCGAGGTCCCATGCGGTCGCTCCGATACGGTGACCGATACACTAACGGGGCAATTGGTCGTACAGGGGCACATGTTCAGGAAGGTTCTCGTCGCCAACCGGGGCGAGATCGCGGTGCGTGTCATGCGCGCCTGCGAGGAACTGGGCGTCCGGACCGTCGCCGTCTACAGCGAGGCTGACAAGCACGCGGGGCACGTTCGTTACGCCGACGAGGCGTACAACGTCGGCCCGGCACGGGCCGCCGACTCCTATCTCGACCAGGACGCAGTGCTCGACGCGGCCCGGAAGGCGGACGCCGACGCCATCCACCCCGGCTACGGGTTCATGGCGGAGAACGCCGCGTTCGCCGCCCGCGTCGAGGACAGCGAGTGTACGTGGATCGGCCCGCCCTCGGACGCGATGGAGCGGTTGGGCGAGAAGACCAAGGCCCGGAAGGTCATGCAGGGCGCCGACGTGCCGGTCGTTCCGGGGACGACCGATCCCGTCGAGGATCCGAGCGAGGTCGAGGCGTTCGGCGAGGAGAACGGCTACCCCATCGCCATCAAGGCCGAGGGCGGCGGCGGCGGGCGCGGCATGAAGATCGTCGAGAGCCCCGACGAGATCGAGGACCAACTCGCCGCGGCCAAGCGAGAGGGCGAGGCGTACTTCGACAACGACTCCGTCTACCTCGAACGCTTTCTCGAAGCCCCGCGGCACATCGAGGTACAGATCGTCGCCGATCACCACGGCAACGTCCGTCATCTCGGCGAGCGTGACTGCTCGCTCCAGCGCCGCCACCAGAAGGTGATCGAGGAGGGGCCGAGTCCGGCGCTCTCCGACGACCTGCGCGAGCGGATCGGCGACGCCGCCCGTCGTGGCGTGGGCGAGACCGACTACACGAACGCCGGCACCGTCGAGTTCCTCGTCGAAGACGGCGAGTTCTACTTCCTCGAGGTCAACACGCGTATCCAGGTCGAACATCCGGTGACCGAGGAGATCACGGGGATCGACATCGTGAAAGAGCAGCTCAAGGTGGCGGCGGGCAACGAGATCAGCTTCTCGCAGGACGAGGTGGAGGTCGAGGGCCACGCCATGGAGTTTCGGATCAACGCCGAGAACGCCGCCCGCGACTTCGCCCCGGCCACGGGACGGCTCGCGACGTACGACCCGCCCGGCGGGATTGGCGTCCGCATCGACGACGCCGTCCGGCAGGGCGACGACATCGGCGGCGACTACGACTCGATGATCGCGAAGCTGATCGTCCGCGCGAGCGACCGCGACGAGTGTCTCGCCCGCGCCGAACGCGCCCTCCGCGAGTTCGACATCGAGGGGTTCCACACCGTCATCCCCTTCCACCGGCTGATGGTGACCGACGAGCGATTCACCGAGGGCACCCACACCACGAACTACCTCGACGAGGAGCTCGATCACGAGCGCATCGAACGGGCGGTCGAGCGTTGGGGTCCGGACCCGACCGACGGCGACGACGACGACGAGGCGGTGACCGAACGCGAGTTCACCGTCGAGGTCAACGGCAAACGCTTCGAGGTGAATCTGGAGGAACGCGGTGCACCCGCCATTCCGACGGGCGGCGGAAGCGACGGGAGCGGCGGGATGCAGCGCCCCGACGCGGCGACCGGCGACGACGACGGTGCGACGGTCGCAGCGGGCAGTGGCGAGCGGATCAACGCCGAGATGCAGGGGACGATCCTCTCGGTCGACGTCGACCCCGGCGACGAGGTGTCGCCCGGCGACGTGGTACTCGTCCTCGAAGCCATGAAGATGGAGAACGACATCGTCGCCGAGAGCGGCGGGACGGTCAGCGAAGTGCTCGTCAGTGAGGGCGAGAGCGTCGACATGGGCGATCCGCTGATCGTGCTGGAATGAGCGGCACGCGCCGCTCGCTGCTGCGGGCACTCGCCGACGCGGAGGAACCGGTCGCCGGGCCGGCGCTCGCCGCGGACCTCGGTGTCTCACGCGCGGCCGTCTGGAAACACGTCGAGGCGCTCCGCGAGTCGGGGTTCAGCATCGAGAGCGGTCCCGACGGCTACGCCGTCGAGTCGATTCCCGACTACGGCGGCGACGCCATCGCGTTCGGCCTCGACGCACCCTACGCCGTCGAGTACCACGATAGTCTCCCGAGCACGAACGACCGAGCGCGGGATCTGGCGGCCGAAGGCGAGTCGGACGTACTCGTCGTCGCGGGCGAGCAGACCGGGGGCCGCGGCCGCCTCGACCGGTCGTGGTCCTCGCCCCCCGGCGGCGTCTACGCCAGTCTCCTCGTCCGCCCGGACCGCCCCCCGGCCCACGCGCCGATCTTCACGCTCGCCGCCGCCGTCGCCGTCACGCGCGCGTGCCGCGAGGCGGGCGTCGAGGCCGTCATCAAGTGGCCCAACGACGTGCTGGTCGGGGGGTCGGAGCGCAAACTGGCGGGGATCCTGACCGAGATGGAGGGAGAGGCCGACCGCATCTCGTGGCTGATCGTCGGCGTCGGCGTGAACGTGGACGTGAGCGCGTCGGCCCTCCCCGCGGCGGCGGCGAGCGTGCTGGTCGACGGTGGGAATGCCGACCGTCGCCGTTTCTGCCAGCGCGTCGTCGAGACGTTCCACGACCTTCGGCTCGCGCCGGACGACGTGCTCCCGGCGTGGCGCGACTACGCCGTGACGCTCGGCCGCGAGGTGCGCGTCGACACGCCCGGCGGCGTCGTGGAGGGGGAGGCCGTCGCCATCGAGTTCCCGGGAGCGCTCGTCGTCCGCACGGACGACGGGGCGCGGACCGTCCACGCCGGCGACTGCGAACACCTCCGCCCATCGTAACAATTGAACGTCGTCGCACAGTGTCAATCGCTACTACGGGACTCCTCGTCTCCGACGGGAACGGTCGTCACCGGAATCGACGACGCCCGGATCACCGACTCGGCGACGCTCCCGAGCAGCAGGCGGTCGATCCCGCCGCGGCCGTGGGTCCCCATCACCACGAGGTCACAGTCCATCTCCTCGGCGTAGCGGACGATTTCTCGGCTGGGTTTGCCCTCCACCACCGCCGTCTCGACGGTGACGGTGTCGTCGGCCGTGTCGGCGATGTCCCGGACGCGCGCGACGGCTTTCTCGGCGTCCGCCCGGAGCAGTCGGTCGACGCTCTCCCACGACGACTCCATCGCGATCCCCGCGTACGCGTCCGTACTCAGCACGTAGAGCCCGTATACGGCGGCGTCGTTGATCCGTGCAACCTCGACGGCGTGTTCGATCGCACGCTCGACGCCCTCCGAGCCGTCGGTCGGGACGAGAATCCGGTCGTACGCGCCCATGTGCATAGATAGCACACTTCGCTACATAACTCTTCGTCACAACACGACGCGCGCTACGTCGTCGACGCCGGCCCGGCGGACGACGGCCCGGACGGGGTCGCGAGCGCCGGCGAGGTTGTCGGAGTCGCCGTCGAGGACGAGCAGTTTCGCCGCCCGTCCGGGTTCGATCAGGCCGCAGTTCAGATCGACGAGGTCGGCGCCGTTCACCGTCGCCATCCGCAACACGTCGGCGGCGTCGACGCCGCCCACCTTCGCCGCGAACTCCATCTCGCGGAACATCGAGGGGCTGTTGAGCATGACGTTGTCGGTGCCCAGTGCGACGGTCGTCCGGTCGAGCAGGTCCGCGATGGGTGGCGCCCCGACGCCGGTGACGAGGTTCGACCGCGGACAGACGACCACGGGGACGCCCTCGCGCTCGATCCGATCCAGATGCGTCGGCTCGGGGTGGACGACGTGGACGAGAAAGGTGGGGTCGAGGTCGAGTGCGGGGGTCAGGTCGTGGGAGTCCCGCTCGCCAGCGTGGATGCCGAACGGCTTGTCCGCCGTGTGGGTCGCGTCGCGCTCGGCGGTGAAGTCGGCGTCGCGGGCGCCGCTGGCGCCGAAGCCGTCGCCCTCGCGCATCGCGGCCACCGTCTCCCGGCCGAGAACTGTCGCTTCGATATCGAGACCGTCGAGCGCCCGCCGGATCGACCGCACGCCCTCGACGCCACCCTCGCGGAACTCGACGGTCGCCGCGGTGCCCGACCGCTCCATGAACCGGAGCGACCGCCGCATGGCCCGCACTTTCTCCTCGGTCGAGGCGTCGCGGAGCAGCCGGTGTTTGAGGCCGTCCGGCGGCGCGACGAGTTCGTCGAGCGAGAGGCCCCCACCCGCCTCCTTGGCGATGGAGTCGCCGATGTGGGTGTGTGCGTTGACGAACGCCGGACAGACGATGGCGTCCGAGTCGGTGGCCGTCTCCTCGACGGCGACGATGTCGCCGTCCTCGATGACGACGCGTCCCTCGATCGGTTCGAACGTCCGGCCCCGAAGGACGGTCCCTTCCACCTCCATACCCACACTCCGGCGTGCCCGACCCTTGAACCTATCCGAACTCGTCGAGGGTTGCGTCGAGGCCGCCCCGGACCTCCGAGATGGGGGCGCCGTCGACGTCGAGGCCGAGCGTCCGGACGGCCGCGCGCCCGACGCGGTCGACGGCGCCGGCGGGGGCGTAGACGCCGAGTCGCCACTGGTTGCGGCCGGCGATTCGGAGGGCGCTCACGAGCGGTGACTGCCGGTCGAGGCGTCTGATCTCGCCGCTGACGACCACCCGAGACGACGATTCCCTGATTTCGGGCGGCGGCGGTACGTCGATGACGACGGCGTCGGGGTCGACGTCGGCGGCGGCCGCGATGTCGTGCTCGAACGCCCGAATCCGCTCGTGATCGGCGTCCAGCAGATCCTCGGGTACGTCGGCGAGTTCCGTCCACACCGCCCGCTTGAAGAGGTCGCGCGTCGAGAGGCGGTCGGCGAAGTCGACGGTCGCGTCGGTGCGCCGGAGCGTCGCCAGCAGGTCGGCGTCGTCCCACCGGCGGACCGTCTCGGCGTCGTAGTCGGCCTCCTCGATCAGCCGCTCCGTCGCCCGCCGGAGCATCGCCTTCCCGATGCGCGCGACGTGGTGCTGGTAGACGGTTGGGTTCATCAGCGCCCGCGCGAGCAGGAGGCTCTCCGCGGTCTGGACGTTCCCCTCCGCGAGGACGAGTTCGCCGTCGACGAAGGTGAGTTCGCGAACCAGTCGGCCGTGGTCGATGGTGCCGTACGGGACGCCGGTGTGGTGGGCGTCGCGCACCAGATAGTCCATCCGATCCACGTCGAGTTCGCCGGAGACGAGCTGGCCGTAGCGCCCCTCGCCGGCGACCAGGCCCGCGACGGCCCCGGGGTCGAGCCCGTGATCCCGGAGCACGGCACCGACGCGCCCGTCGGCGAGGAGTTCGGCCACGTCGTCGTGGTACTTCCCGGTGTGGCGGTGGAGGAGATCCTCGACGTTGTGGCTGAACGGGGGGTGACCCACGTCGTGCAGGAGGGCGGCGGCGCGGATGCGCTCGGCCGTCCGCCCGGCCACGCCGAGGTGGTCGAGCGTCTCCGCGGCGAGGTGGTAGACGCCGAGGCTGTGTTCGAACCGGGTGTGGTTGGCCGAGGGGTACACCAGCGAGACGGTGCCGAGCTGGCGGATACGGCGGAGGCGTTGCATCGCCGGTGTGTCCAGCAGTTCCTCGGCGACGCCCGTCACCTCGATGTGGTCGTGCACGCTGTCCTTGATCGTCGCCATGGTGACACCTTCGCCGGCACGGGGTATATACTCCCGGCCGCGTCGACAGTACACCTATCCCCGTCGCGCCCCTCGCCACCCCCATGCCGACGACCATTGCCGTCCTCTGTTACGACGGCTTCGACGAACTGGACGTGGTCGGGCCGTTCGAGGTGTTCGAGATGGCCGCCGACGAGGGCGCACCCCTCGACACGTCGCTCGTGACGCTCTCGTCACGGGCGCAGGTGACCGCCGCGCACGGCCTGCGGATCGAACCGGATGGGGTGCTCCCGGTCGACGACCCGCCGGACGTGCTCGTGGTGCCCGGCGGTGGGTGGAACGACCGTCGACCCGAGGGGGCGTGGGCCGAGGCCGAACGCGGCGCCGTGCCGGACGCCCTCGCCCGCCTCCACGACGCCGGGACGACGCTCGCCGGGGTGTGTACCGGCGGGATGTTGCTCGCCCGCGCCGGACTGCTCGACGGCCGCCCCGCCGTCACCCACGGCGGCGCGCTCGACGACCTGCGCGAGACGGACGCCGAGGTGGTCGACGCCCGCGTCGTCGACGACGGCGACGTGGTGACCGCCGGCGGCATCACGTCGGGGCTGGATCTCGCGCTGTGGCTGGTCGAACGGCTGGTCGACCGCGGGACGGCCGACGCGGTGGCGACGGGACTGGAGTACACCCCCCAGCGCGAGCGCTGGGTGTCGTCACCGCGTCAGTAACGCTAGCCGCCCGACCAGCAGCGCCGCGACGGCGACGCCACCGGCGAGGGCGAGCCACCCGGTCGTGTACCCCGCGGTGTCGACGAGGTAGCCGACCGTCGGCGGCGCGACGAGGCCGCCGGCGTTGATCGTGAGCTGGCCGCCGGCGGTCGCCTCCCCGACGCGATCCGCGGGGACGAGCGCCGTCATGCAGGCGTAGTAGGTGGCGGGGATCCCGAAGACGAAGAGGCCGAGGACGGCGAAGCTGGCGGCGGCGACGAGCGGGCCGTCGACGGCGGTGACGGCGACGAGACACGCGACGCCGAGCACCGACTGCCCGACGAGAACGAGCGCGCTGGCCCGCGCGTCGTCGAACGGGAGTCGGTCGACGAGGGCGCCGCCGCCGATGCGGCCGGCGCTCCCCGTGAGCTGGACCAGCGCCAGGACGCTCCCCGCGACGCCGGCCGCGGCCCCGACGGACTCGGTGAGATAGAGGACGACGTAGGCCGTCGTGGTCAGGATGGCCGCACCGTAGAAGAAGCCGGCGGCGACGAGGACGCGGTAGTCGGGGCGGGCGAGCAGTCCCCGCACGTCGGGCAGTCCCATCGACCCGGTGCCGTCGTCGCCGCGGTACCAGTGTCCGAACGCGACGGCGACGGCGACGCCGGCGGCGGCGGCGAGGAGGAAGCCGCTACGCCACCCAAATCGTGTCGCCGCCGTCCACGTGACGGCGATGGCGCCCAGCCCGCTGCCGACGGTCACGCCCACCTGTTTGATGCTCATGGTGAGGTTGCGCCGGCCGGGCGGGGCGACGGCGAGGACGGCCCGGTTGGTGGCGGGCATGGCCGTCGCGTACGCGCCGCCCAGCACGAGGAGGACGGCGAGGAGCGCGGGGTAGGAGGGGGCGACGGCGACGCCGGCGGCGCCGAGCGCGAGCACGAGGAGGCCACCGACCATCACCGGTCGCTCCCCGTAGCCGTCGACGGCGGCCCCCATCACGAACAGGAGGAGCGTGTAGCCGAGCATCGTGACGGTGATCGTAAGGCCGACGAGGGTTCGAGAGAGGCCGAAATCCGTCCGGAGAAACGCCGTCGCAGCGAAGATGGCGTAGAAGCAGAGGCTGGCGACCGTCTGCCAGCCGGCGACCAGTCCGACCCCCTGCCAGCCACGCATTCGCCCGACCGTCGGCCGCCCCGACGTAAGTTACTATCCATCCGTTCCGCGGTGTGTGGGGCGTGTTACCGTACGTTTCCTCAAAGCTTAACAGCGTCCCGATACATCATCTGAGTGGAGGTTACACCATGAGCTACGAACTCGATCCCCTACCGTACGATTACGACGCGCTGGAGCCGCACATCTCGGAGCAGGTACTGACCTGGCATCACGACACCCACCACCAGGGTTACGTGAACGGCTGGAACAGTGCCGAGGAGACGCTCGAAGCGAACCGCGATGAGGGCGACTTCGGCTCCTCGGCGGGTGCGATTCGGAACGTGACCCACAACGGGTCGGGACACATTCTCCACGACCTGTTCTGGAACAGCATGTCGCCGGAGGGTGGCGACGAGCCGAGCGGCGACCTCGCCGACCGGATCGAGGAGGACTTCGGCTCCTACGAGGCCTGGAAGGGCGAGTTCGAGGCCGCCGCCGGCGCCGCCGGTGGCTGGGCACTGCTGGTCTACGACAGCTTCTCGAACCAGCTCCGCAACGTCGTGGTCGACAAGCACGACCAGGGCGCGCTCTGGGGCAGTCACCCCATCCTCGCCCTCGACGTCTGGGAGCACTCCTACTATCACGACTACGGTCCGGCCCGCGGCGACTTCGTCGACAACTTCTTCCAGGTCGTCGACTGGGAAGAGCCGAGCGCCCGCTACGAGCAGGCCGTCGAACTCTTCGAGTAAGCGGCAGTCGCGACGCGACGACTCGGCCGACCCGACATTTCTTTCGCGCTCGCTTGGACAGTGGCGACGCTCCCCGACAGTTTCGACGACCCAACCAGACGGTACAAGCCGACCGACGGCGTCTAGATGACTATGAGAGAGACACCGATCACGCGACGGCGGGTCGTCGCCGCTGCGGGAACGCTGACGGCGGCGCTCGCCGGCTGTGCCGGCGGCACGGGCGACGCGGACGAGCCGACGGCCACGGCGGCCGCCCTCACCGAGCCCGCACCCGTCCCCGAGGACGCCTCGTGTGGCGTCTGTAACATGATGCCCGCGAAGTTCCCGGAGTACAACGCCCAGTCGACCGTCGAGGCGGGCGACCGCGTCTTCTTCTGCTCGTCGGGCTGTCTGGCCGCCTACTACGTCGACCCCGGCAACTTCGAGCCGGCCCACGAGGGGGCGACGTTCGCGGGGCTCTGGGTCCACGACCACGAGACGAGGGAGGTGATCGACGCGCGGTCAGCGTGGTTCGTCCGCGAGACGGACGCCGATCGGGTGGACGACCCGATGCAGCGCAACCCGTTGCCGTTCGCGGCCGAGAGCGACGCGCGGGCGTACGTCGACGCGTACGACGACCTCTCCGAGTCGGATCTCCTCCGCCTCGCCGACTTCGACATGGATCTGGCGACGTTCTACCGCGGCCGCTTCTTCGAGTAGGTTCGGTACCGTTTACGGGGCCGACCGTCTATTCGTTCCCATGCCCCGACCGAAAGACGCGTTCGACGGCATCTACCCCTGTGACTTCTACACGCCCGAGGAGTTGCTCGACCCCGAGCAGATGTACACGATTCAGGAGATCGGTCGCCTGCTCCAGGGACTGGAGCCCGACGCCGACCTCGACGAGGGGACGGAGGCCATCCTCGTCGACTGGGCGGTGCCGTGGGTGATGACGAACGCCGACGACCTGGTGGTCGGCGAGCCGCCGACCGAGGAGGACCCGGGGTACTACGGGTTGAAGGACTAGAACTGCCGCGCCGCCTGCCCCGCCCGTTCGATCGTCCCGTAGGCGTCGGTCGTCACGCTCGGCCCGTGTCCGGTGTGGAGTTCCGCCAGATCCGGGCCGACCAGGTCGAGAAGCGAGTCGATGCTCCGGATCAGCGTCCCCCGATCCCCTTCCTCCAGATCGGTCCGACCGAAGGAGCCGCCGTCGAAGACCAGATCGCCCGCGAAACACACCGAGGCGTCGGAGTCGTAGAGGCAGACGTGGTCGTCCTTGTGCCCCGGCGTGTGGAGGACGGTGAAGTCGTGATCGCCGAGTCGGACCGTCCCGCCGAGTTCGCGGTCGACGGCCGGGTGGGTGGGATCGTAGCCGACCGTCTCGACGCCGAAGGTCGACCGGACGGCGTCGACGTTGCCGACGTGGTCGCGGTGGGTGTGCGTGAGGACGACGGCGTCGAGGTCGTCGACGCGCTCCTCGATCCGCGAGACTACGTCGAAGTTGGCGCCGGTGTCGACGAGTGCGGTTCGCTCGCCGGTCACGAGGAAGACGTTGCTGGTGAACGCCCGGACACCGGCGGCGAGGTTCTCGATGTCGGTCATCGGTGCCCCCTTTCTCCGCCGGGGGCTTGACCCTGTCCAATACGTTTAGGTGGGACGGCGTCCCCCTCGAAGCCATGGAGGTCACACTGCTCGAAGCGACGCCCGATCCGGAGCGCGTCATCTGTACGGCGGCGCGCAACGACTACCTCGAGGACTTCGTCGGCGACATCTCGTTCGAGGAGGCGATGGACGGCATCGACGGCGAGACGCTAGACGAGAAGAAACGGACGCTCATCGGCCACCTGCTCGACCACGGCCACTTCGGGCCGTTCGAACACCCACAGGCCACGTTCGCGGTCGAGGGCGTCAGTCGGTCGTGTATGGCCCAGATCACCCGCCACCGACACGTCAGTTTCGACATCCAGAGCATGCGCTACGTCTCCTTCGACGACGTGGACCCGGCCGACGTCGAGGCGGGAGCGATGGTGGTGACGCCGCCCTCCGCGGTCGACCCCGACTGGATCGGCCGCAACCAGTCGAGCGGCGCCGTCGACGAGGAGACGGTCGCCGAGCGGGAGCGGGTCTTCCGCGAAACGGTGCGTGACTCCGTCGAGTCGTACCAGGAACTCCTCGATCTGGGAATGCCGCCCGAAGACGCCCGGTTCGTCCTCCCCATCGGCACCGAGGTCAACATCGTCATGTCGATGAACGCCCGGATGCTGATGCACGTCGCCGACATGCGCGCCGCCGCCGATAGCCAGTGGGAGATCCGCGAGATGACCGAACGGATCCTCGATTTGGCCGCCGAGTGGTGCCCCACCACGTTCGAGCACTACGAGGAGCACATGAAGGGGCGGAAAAACCGGCTGGCGCCCTGACCGTCTGCCCGCGACGTGTTCGTGCCACAACACCTTTCCGGCACTGTGTGGTATTGACACGCATGGCTGACGGACCAGTTACAACCGGCGAGACGTACGTCGTCACCATCGACGAACTTGGCGCCGAGGGCGACGGCGTGGGCTACGTCGACGGCTTCGCGGTGCTCATCGACGACGCCGCCCTCGGCGAGACGGTACAGGTCGAGGTGACCGACGTCGGCGACAACTACGCCCGTGGCGACGTGGTCGACGCGGAGTTCGGGTTCGACTGACAGTCACGGGGCGACCGAACGCCTTTCCACCCGGCCGACCCACCCCCGGCTATGCGCCTCACCTTCCTCGGCACCGGCAGCGCGATGCCCCTTCCGGACCGGGCCCAGACCGGGTTCTTGCTCGAACGCGACGACCGCCGCCTGCTCGTCGACTGCGGCGCGGGCGTCCTCCACCGCCTCGCCGCCACCGATCCGGGGTACGAGGGCGTCTCGACCGTCCTCCTGACACACCACCACCTCGACCACGTCGCCGACCTCCTTCCTTTGTTGAAGGCGCGGTGGCTGGCGGGCGACGACCACCTCCAAATCGTCGGCCCCCGCGGGACGAAAGCGCTCGTCGACGACCTGTTCGACGCCTTCGACTACCTCGACGGTCGGGTCGACGTTCGGATTCGGGAGGTCGGCGCCCACGACTTCTCGGTCGCCGGCTTCGACGTGTCAGCCCACGAGACGCGCCACTCGGTCGACGGCCTCGCCTACCGATTCAGGGACGACGAGGGCGACCTGACGATCAGCAGCGACACCGAGGCGTTCGAGGGGCTGGCCGCCTTCGCCGACGGCTCCTCGCTTCTGGTCCACGACTGCTCGTTCCCCGACGACGTGGACGTGTCGAACCATCCGACGCCGACGACACTCGGCGACACGCTCGCCGGTCACGACTACGGCCGCGTCTACCTGACCCACCTCTACCCGCACACGGAGGGTCGCCACGAAGAGATGCTGGCCGCGGTAGAGCGACGGTACGACGGCGACGTGCGCTTCGCGCGTGACGGGTTGCGGGTGGAGTGTTAAATCACATCGTCGGGGTCGTGTTCGGCCGCCATGCGCTGGGCCTCGGCGGCGTACGCCGCCCGGTCGTCCTCCTCGGTGACGCCGAGATTGTCGGGGTCGGCGTCGACGGCGGCGGTCGTGTCCCGGGCGTCCGCGAACGACGTGAGCGCACGCTCTTTCCGGAAGTACTGCCGACCGTCCGGCGTGGCGTACGTGAGGATAATGAGGTTCTGTTCGTCGTCGGAGTAGGTGCGTTCGACCAGCCAGACGCGGACGGTGTCGTCGTCGGTCATCGCCGTGGCGTAGACGTGGCCGGCGCTTGAATCCGGGGGCTACGCCGCCCGTCCCCGGTTCAGTTCGACCGAGCCGTCCGCGTCGACCACCACGTCCAGTTGGTTGAACCACTCCGTCGATCGGAACGTCTCGTCGAGCGCGGCCACACCGTCGACGTGGGCGACTACGCGGTAGCGTCCGGGCTGCCACGGCGTCGTGCCGAGTTCCATCACGTCGCCGCCCCCGACCGCCACCGTGTTCTCGATCACGGGGTCGCCGTCGCGGACGATCCGCGCCCGAACCGTGTGGGCCGTGTCGTCCCGGTTGACGGCGAGCGACGTGATCGGATCGCCGGGGCCGCCGATACAGCCGGCGAAGGGGAGCGCGGCGAGGCAGCCGAGGAGGCGACGCCGGCGCATCATCCCTCTCGGTGTCCCTGTGTCCCGACGGTTCGACGTGCCAGCCCAGCGAACCATCGGTGGTGCCTTCCGACGACCATTCTCAGTCGATTCGCGTCCCCGGTTCGCCGCCTTGGAGGAAGGTATCGAGGTCGTCGGCGCCGAAGACGTACGCCGGTGCGTCCAGATCGAGGAGGGTTCGAACCTTCCCGGCCATGCCGCCGGTTACGTCGGTCGCGTCGCTCCCGCCCAGGGCGTCGGCGACGGCGTCGAAGTCGTCGATGCGGTCGATCACCGCGCCGTCCGCGTCGTAGACGCCGTCGACGGTCGAACAGAGACCGATCCGGTCGGCGTTCAGTGCCTCGGCGAAGCGCACGACCACCTCGTCGCCGGAGATGATCGTCGTCCCCCGGCCCTCGTGGGCGATCACGTCGCCGTGGCTGACGGGGACGAACCCCTCACCGAGCATCGTCCGCACGGCCGGGATGGGCATCTCGAGGGTCGCCTCGGCGTCGCGGCCGCCCGCGGAGAGCGGGTGGACGGGCAGCGCGGGCACGTCCCGGTCGTGCAGGCGTGAGAGGACGAACCGGTTCAGGGTCGTCATCGAGCCGTGGATTTCGAGGGCGGCGCTCGCGTCCGCCGTCCCCTCGTTCACGCTCACGCCGTGTTTCTCGGCGTAGTGGTGGCCGAAACTCCCGGCGCCGTGGACGAGGGCCAGGCGGTCCTCACAGCCGGCGATGGCGTCCGCGGCCGCGTCGAGTGCCGCGCCGTCGAGCGTCTCCGCGCGCTCCTTCTCCGTGATGAGGCTCCCGCCGAGTTTGCAGACGGTCGTCATTCCAGCCTCCGGACGCCGTCGGTAGCCAGTTCGGCGCGGAACGCGTCCTCACACCCCGGCGTGAACCGGAGCGCCGTCAGCGTCTCGGCCGAGGGATCGAGCGCGGCGATACAGCCGCCACCGCCGGCGCCGGTGAGTTTCGCGCCGTGGGCGCCCGCCTCCCGCGCCGCCCACACCATGCTGTCGAGCGAGCGCGAGGAGACGCCGAGCGACTCCAGCAGGCCGTGATTGAAGTCCATCAGCCGGCCGATTTCGGCGATGCGCTCCGTCTCGCCGAGGTCGGCCGCGGGACCGTCGGGATCGGGATCGAGGAACTGCTCGCCCGTTCGGACGATGTCGCCGATGGTGCCGAGGGTGTCGTCGGCGAACGCGTACTCCTCCTTGAGCGCACGGACGCCGGCGACGAGTTCGCCGGTGTCGCCCGCGCCGCCGTCGAAGCCGACGACGATGGGCAGGTCCGGCGCCTCGATGCTCCGGCAGTCGTCGCCCTCGACGCGGACGGCGCCGCCGACGGCCGAACAGAAGGTGTCCGCACGCGACGCCTGTCCGTTCTGAACCGCCGCTTCGGCGCGGTAGGCACGGTCGGCGACGTCCTCGGGCGGGAGCGGCCGACCGAGTTCCCGCGTCGCGGCGTCGATGCCCGCGACGGTCACCGCGGCCGACGAGCCGAGACCGGCGCCGAGCGGAATCTCGCTCTCGACGGTGATGTCGAAGCCGGCGTCGGGGGCGTCGGCAGCATCGCGGGCCTGTTCGACCGCGGCGTCGATGTAGCCCATCGCCGCCTCGACCAGCGGCGCGGGCACGTCCACGTCCGGCCGGTCGTCGGTCGACCCCGCGTACTCGACGGTGAAGCCGTCGAGGCTGAGATCCGTCGCCGAGACGCGGACGTGGTCGTCGTCGCGGGCCTCGACGCGTACCGTCGCTCGTCGCTCGATAGCACAGGGGATGGCGGGTTCGCCGTAGACGACGGCGTGTTCGCCGAAGAGATACACTTTGCCCGGTGCGCTCGATACCGTCATACGCGCCCTATACCCCGGCCGTCGCTTAAGCGGTCCGGATAGAATAGATTACGCGTCGCTCTCGTCCAGATCCGCGAGGGCTTCGAGTTCGTCGAGATCCTCGCCACCGCCGAGCGCCTTCTTGATCCCGAGGGCGAGGAGGGCGAGTACGAGGGCGACGAGGAGGAGTTTGCCGACTTTGCGTCCGGGGCATCCACACCCGTCGTCGTCCCCTTGGTCGGTGTCGGTGTCGGCGTCGTCGGTGTCCGGTGCCGGCGTCTCGTTCGGTTCGCCGCCGAGCGTCGCGGGACCGATCTGGACCGTTCCGTCGCCGAGGTTGAGTTCCAGGAGGGTGAGCTTCTTGTCTGCCATACCGAACGTAGGTCCAGGGACGACTTTACCGTTGTGTCTGGCGTTCGTGACCGCTCACCCGTGGCGGCCGGTGATCGGGGTGGGGGTGGCGTCGCGACCGGGCCCTCAGAACTCCGGCAGCCCGCCCAGGTTGTCCGCCGGATTCTCGCCCGCTTCGGTCTTGATGAACAGTTCGCCGCCGAGTTCGTAGCCCTGCACGTCGTCGCCTCGCACCCACTCGCCGTCGCTGTCGCGGATCGCCGTACAGTACTCCATCTCGTACTCCAGGTCCTGGGCGACCGCCTCCCGCGGGATCTCGATGGGGTCCGACAGCGCTCCGTCGCGCGCACGCCGGCGTCTGACCGATTCGATCTTCGTTCCGTCGTAGCGCACTGCCGTTATCACGTAGTTCGGCCAGTTCGTCATGGGCGTAGTATCTGGCGACGGACAGTTAAATATTGGATGCCGACGCGGCCCTAGCTATTTTTGGATCGCGTCTGTGGGACCTACCATGACACACTGTCCACACTGTCAGGAGGAGTTGGAGGCACCGAACGGCGACCGCCTCCGTGTCTCGGAGTTCTTCACCGAGGAGGCGGGTGACGTCGAAATCAGCGCACAGGAACACATCCAGCTCGAGTGCCCGAACTGCGAGGCGGTTCTCGGCTATCTCGCCGTCGGAGCGGCGGCAGGGGGGTAGCATGGAGTGTCCCGACTGCGGCGCCGAAAACGACTACCCCGCGGGAGAGACGTTGCTACTGGACGAAATCTTCGAGGACCACATCGATGTCGATGCCGGGGCACAGGAGCACGTCCAGCTGGAGTGCCCCGACTGCGGTGCCGTCTTGGGATATCTCGGGTCGGCCGCGGCCATCGGGTCGTCGAACATCCGTGGCTACTACTGATACGGTTTATTGTAAGTCGTTCCGGTGATCCGCCGAGACCGTCCGGCGGATCACCGGTAAACAGTTACAATAATCCGAATGAGGGCTGCGCGGCCCTCGACTCGTTCCGGGCCATACCGGCCGGCGCTCGTCCGTCCCTCGATCCGCGTGTTCGTTGGCGGTTCCCGCTGCCGTTCGCCACGCGAGTACCTCGTCGACGACGCCCGCGGCACAACCCACTTGGTCGTCCGCGCCAAGCGTAAACCGATGGATCGCGTCGAGGGACCCGACGAAGCCGACTCGTCGGTCGATGTCGACGTTCCCGAGGACGTCGACGTGACCGCGGCGACCGACACGGACGTCCTCGACCTCCTCGACCCCGCCGTCCGCGAGTGGTGGATCGACCAGTTCGGCGCGTTCGTCCCCGAGAACGGCGGCTTCTTCACGCCGCCACAGCGCGAGGCCATCCCACTCGTCCACGAGGGCGAGAACGCGCTGGTCTGTGCGCCGACGGGAAGCGGGAAGACGCTCGCCTCGTTCACCGCCATCATCAACGAGCTGTTTCGCCGGGAGCGAAACGGAGGGCTGGAGAACGCGGTGTACTGTCTCTACGTGTCGCCGCTGAAGGCCCTCGCCAACGACGTCCACCGGAACCTCGGCGAACCGCTCGACGGCATCCGCGAACGCCTCGCCGACCGCGGCGCGTCGACGGAGGTGCGTCACGCCACCCGCCACGGCGACACGGACGACGCCACCCGCCAGCGGATGCTCACCGAGACGCCCCACATCCTCAACACGACCCCGGAGACGCTCGCCATCCTGCTCAACTCGCCGAAGTTCCGGGAGAAACTGCGGACCGTGGAGTACGTCGTCGTCGACGAGATTCACGCGCTCGCGGCGAACAAGCGCGGCACGCATCTCTCGGTGTCGCTGGAACGGCTGGAGGCGCTCGCTGACGGCTCCCCCACCCGAATCGGCTGTTCGGCGACGGTCGAACCGCTCTCGACGATGGCCGAGTTTCTCGTCGGCCGCGAAGGGGGCGAGCCCCGCGACTGCGACATCGTCGACGCTCGCTTCGCCCGTGAGTTCGACCTCGAAGTGGACTGTCCGGTCGACGACCTCGTGGGGACGCCAAACGAGGCCGTTCGGAGCCGGTTCTACGAGCAACTGCACGCCCTCGTCGACGACCACACCAACACGCTGGTCTTTACGAACACCCGCTCGGGCGCCGAGCGGACACTCCAGGCGCTCCGCGAGCGGTTCGACTACGACGACACGAACTCGGCGTGTCACCACGGCAGCCTCTCGGCCGACCGCCGACAGGCGGTCGAGGACGGCCTCAAACGCGGCGACTTCGAGGTGGTCACCACCTCGACCAGCCTCGAACTCGGCGTCGACATGCCCCACGTCGATCTGGTGGTGCAGGTCGGCTCGCCCAAGTCCGTGGCGGCGCTCCTCCAGCGCGTCGGGCGCGCGGGCCACCAGGTCGGCGAGGTGGTCGAGGGGCGGGTGGTCGCCCTCGATCGCGACGACCTCGTGGAGACGGCGGTGATGGTCCGCAAGGCGGAGTCGGGCTTCGTCGACCGCGTGTTCGTGCCCGAGCACACCTACGACGTGGCCGTCCAGCACGTCTACGGGCTGGCGATCAACGGCGTCCGTCCCGAAGCCGAGGTGCGGGCGCTCCTCCGCCGGGCCTACCCCTACCGCGACTTCTCGGACGACCAGTTCGAGACACTCTTTCGCTACCTCACCGCCGACTACGACGGACTGGAGGAGCGCAACGTCTACGCCAAGATCTGGCGGGATACGAACGATCCGCCGGGCGGCGACCACCACCACCCCGACTTCGACGTGGGCGAGCGCCTGATCGGCAAGCGCGGCCGCCTCGCGCGGATGATCTACCTGACCAACGTCGGTACCATCCCCGACTCCTTCTCGTGTGACGTGTTCGTCCGCGGCGGCGACGAGTGGGTGGGCGAACTCGACGAGGGCTACCTCGACACGCTCGACCCGGGCGACGTGTTCGTCATCGGCGGCGAGCGCTTCGAGTTCCGCTACCGTCGCGGGTCGAAGGTGTACGTCGATCGCACCGCCGAGCGCCCGACGGTGCCCTCGTGGTACTCCGAGCGTCTGCCGCTCTCGTCCGACCTGGCTCGGGAGATACTGACCTTCCAGCGCGACCTGCTCGACCGACTCGACTCGGGGGGTGCGCCGGCCCTCAGAGTCTGGCTCCGCGAGTCGTCGCTCTCCGAACGCGCGGTGCGCGCGTTGACCCGACTCTACGACCGGCAGGTGGCCTTCGCCGGCCCGGCGAGCGTGTCGACGCCGACTCGTATCGCCATCGAGGAGGTGCGGAACCGCGAGGAGTACCGCCGACGCTACTACGTCCACACCCTCTACGGCCGGCGGTTCAACGACGGGCTCTCCCGCCTGCTCGCCGCCGCCTGTGCGAGCGAGTCGAACGCCAACGTCACCGTCGCCGTCGCGGACGGGGGGTTCGTCCTCTCGATGCCGCTCAACCGCCGCGTCGACGTGCCGGGCCTCCTCCGGGGGCTCGATCCCGACGAGGCTCGGGCCGACCTCCGGTCCGCGCTCCGGGGGACCGACCTCCGACAGCGCTACTTCCGAATCAACGCGACGCGCTCGCTCATGATCCTGAAGCGGTACAAAGGAACGGAGAAGTCGGCGGCCCGCCAGCAGGTCGAGAGCGAGACGCTGCTCTCGCTCGCGGACGGCCTCGACGACTTCGCCGTCGTCGAGGAGACGGACCGGGAGTTGCTGGAGGACAAACTCGACGTCGCGGGCATCGAGGCCGTGCTGGCGGGGCTGCAGGACGGCGACATCGAGGTGGTCGAGCGGACGGTCGAGACGCCGTCGCCGCGGGCGTTCGGACTGGCGACGCTCGCCGCCACCGACACCGTCCTCGCCGAGGACGGGAGCGCCGCACTCCGGGAGTTCCACGAGCGCGTCACGGCCGAAATCGAGGGCGACGAGGAGTAGTTACGGCTCGACGAGCAGGGTGTTCAGCGCGTCGGGGACGACCAGCACCTCGCTCCCGGCGGGGACGGCGTCCTCGACCCGGTCGGCGGCGTACAACAGACACTCCTCTACGACCTCCGGATGCGCCGAGTTCGTCACGTACACGTCGGCCTCGCGGAGGGTGCGTGCGACGACGAACGCCCGCTGCGCGCCGGGATCGTAGCCCGCGCGCATCTCGTCGTACAGCGCCTCCGCGCTCGTCGCCGTCCGCAATCGGTCGTAGAACCGCTGCTCGCCGGTGCCCTCGCCGGCCCCTTCGGGCAGGCACGCGGGCGTGACGACCCGTCCCCCCTGTCGGACGGGGTTGTGATCGCCCAGGACGAGGTAGGTGGCGGCGCGGGTCGTCTGGTAGAGGTTGGCGTCTTTCGGTGCGCCGATCCCGCCGATCACGACGTCGAAGGTCTCGGCACAGGGCACGGAGAGCGCGTCACGCGCCGTTTCGGCGAGGTCAGCCACCACCGCACGCGGCCGCCCGGCGCTGGCGCCGAGGACGCCGTCCGGCCCTTTCGTCACGTTCAGACAGAAGTCGAGGCCGACGGCGTCGCCCGCGCGGTCGACGATATCGCGGAACGGGTTGTCCTCGATCCGTCCGAGGCGCACGTCCGGATGCGAGAGCACGTCCGGTCCGTGCGTGTAGCCGACGAGCGAGCCGTCGCCCGCGCCGATGGCGACGGTCTTCGCGCCGCCGGAGAAGCCCGCGTACTGGTGGGGTTCGACCATCCCCGTCGAGAGCAGACAGTCCGCCTCGGCGACGAGGGGGTGGACGCGGACGGGCACCTCGTCCCCGTCCAGCCCCTCGACCGTCCCCACCGTCACCGCCGCATCGGGGTCGTGGTTCACCGCGAGGTCGGCGTGATCGCCGAGGCCCGCCCGAATCTCCGCGTCCGTCATCGGCCGGTGGAGGCCGAGGCCGAGGAGGATTGACACGTCGCAGTCGGGCAGCCGCTCCAGCATCGCGTCGATCAGCACGTCGTCCGGCGTCGCTCGCGTCACGTCCGTCACGACGACCGTCACGTCGTCGCCGGGGTCCACGAGGGTCGAGAGCGCCGGGCCGTGCGGGGCGTCGAGGGCCGCTCGCGCCGCCGTCGCCGGATCGACCGTCTCGCCGCCGGGGCGCTCGACCGTCCGCACCTCGCAGTCCGGGAGCGACACCTCGACCGTCCCCGTGTCGAGGGGGAGTTGCATACCCCTCCTGTCGTGTGAACGTGCCTCAACCTGTCGGTCCTCGGCGTCTCCACCAGCGACGCCGGACGCCGTCGCCGGGGAAACCTTTTGCGGGTCGGTACCACACCTGCGGCCATGCGACCGAAGACGTGCGTGGTGACGGGGGCATCGAAGGGAATCGGTCGTGGTATCGCCGAGCGGTTCGGCGAGGCCGGGTGTGAGGTCGTGGTCAACTATCGGAGTTCGGACGAGGCGGCGGCGGAGACCGTCGACCGCGTCGAGTCGGCCGGCGGGTCCGCGATCGCGGTCCCCGCCGACGTAACGGACCTCGCGGAAGTCGAGGCGATGCGCGACGAGGCTCACGACGCGTTCGGATCGGTGGACGTGCTGGTGAACAACGCCGGCATCACGCAGGACGTCCGGTTCAAGGAGATGTCCCACGAGGAGTGGGACGTCGTCCTCGACGTCCACCTCGACGGCACGTTCCACTGCACCCGGACGTTCTACGACGACCTGGCCGACGCCGAGGGTGGACGGCTCGTCAACATCTCCAGCATCATCGGCAAGGAGGGGAACTTCGGCCAGGCGAACTACGCGACGGCCAAGGCCGGCATCTTCGGATTCACCCGGACGCTGGCGCTCGAACTCGCACGCACGGGATCGACCGCCAACTGCGTCGCGCCCGGATTCGTCCGGACGCAGATGGTCGAGCAACTCGCCGAGGAGATCAAAGACACCATCCGGTCGGACACGCCGCTCGGTCGGCTCGGGACCGTCGACGAGATCGCCGAAGTCGTGGCCTTCCTCGCCAGCGACCGTTCGTCGTTTATCACGGGCGAGGTCATCGACGTGAACGGCGGCAAGGACCTCTGACCGTCTCCGACGGCCGATTCCTCAGCGCCGCGCCCAGTCGAGCATCCGGGCGTAGAACGGCTCCGACGCCAGCGCTTCGGCGTCGCCGACGAGGACGAGCGCCTTCTTCGCCCGCGTGAGCGCGACGTTCACTCGGCGCGTGTCCTCGAAGATGGGACCGTCCAGGTCGCCGGTGGCGACGAAGGAGACGACGACCACCTCGGCGCTCGACCCCTGGAAGCGGTCGACCGTGTCGACCGCGACGTCGACGCGACGGTTGATCTCCGCCACCTGCGCACGGAAGGGCGCGATCACCACCACGTCGTCGGGGTCGACGCCGGCGTCGAGATACTCCTGGACCACTGCGGCGACCCGGTCGGCCTCGACGGGGTTGGCGTTGCCCTCACGGCGGCCGTCGGGGTCGATAAAGCGGACGCCGCGACGGAGCTGTTCGGGGAGCGAATCGGGGACGCCAGGCAGATCACGCAACTGCCCGCCCGCCACCGTAGGCGTCGCGGGGCGGAGCGCGCCGTCGTAGAACTCCCGCGAGGCGAAGGCCTGAATCCGCTGGCTCATGCGGTACTGGCGGTCGAGCATGACCGCCGCCGCCGGATGCTCGTCGTGGAGGCGTTCGAACAGCGACCGCGAGAGGCGTTCGTCGCCCGACTGGACGACCGGCGGGAGCTGCTGGTGGTCGCCCACGAGGACGAACCGGTCGGCGCGGTTGATGGCGGCGAGCGTCCCCGGCTCCGTCAGCTGTGACGCCTCGTCCACCACCGCCACGTCGAAGGCCTCCTCGCGGAGGACGCGGGAGCCACAGGTGGCAGTCGTGGCGGCGACGACGGGGGCCGACCGGAGCGCAGCCGCCCGGTCGTTCGGGTCGCCCCGCTGGTCGAGGCGCACGTCCAGCATGTCCTCGCGGACGCCCGTCAGGGTGCCGACGCGGGCCACGTCCTCGAACCCCTGCTCCCGGAGGGCGTCGAGGGCGTTGTCGACGGCGCGGTTCGTGAAGGCCGACAGGAGGACGCGGTCGCCGCGCTCGACCAGTGCGCGGACGAGACGGGCGATGGTGTAGGTCTTGCCCGTTCCCGGCGGCCCGTGGACGAGCGCGAAGTCAGCCGCGCCGACCGCCCGCTGGACGGCCCGATTCTGGGCGTCGTTGTTGTCGATGAACGTCTCCGCGACCGGATCGAACTCCGGCTCGCGCCGCCCGAAGAGCACGTCCTTCCGGTCGGGGTCGCCCTTCAGGAGCGCGTCGTGGAGCGCCGTCAGCTGGCGGGAGACGGATATTTCGGAGGGGTAGACGTCGAGGCGGCGCAGGTCGAGCGGTTCGTCCGTGTGGACGGTCACCTCCTCGTCCAGCGACTGGATGCGGCCGAGTTCGGCGTCGCCGTGGACGGGGTCGCCCGAACTCGCCAGTGCCACGTCGCCCTCGCGGAGTTTCGACACCGCGCCGTCGGGCAGGCGTGCGCGGAGTTCCCAGTCGCCGCCGGGGAGCTGTCGGCGGCCGAGGGGGTCGAGGTCGATCAGGGCGCGGTCGGCGGCCGCCCGTTCCTCGGCGCTCTGTTCCCACAGCTTCCGATACTCCTCGTGGACCGCGCGGCGTTCGTCCTCGATGGCGCGGTAGAAGTCGGTGAAGTACTCGCGTTCGTCCTCGGGGATGGGCGTGCCGACCTGTCCGGCCTTGGACTCCTGATCGAGGCGGCCGGAGACGACCATGCAGGTGTCCTGCTCGAAACACCATTCGCATTTGGCGTCGGCCTCGTACCCCGTCGGCACCTCGCGTGTGGCCTCCATCGCCGCGATCTCGTTGCGCGTGCGGACGACGAACTCCAGCAGTCCACGGCCGACCGAGAACTCCTTCGCGGGCGAGAGGTCGCCCGTCGCTTCGTTCCGGTCCAGCGCCGCGTTCTTCGTGTAGAGCAGGGTGCCCGTGTCCGGTGGGTCGCCCGACTCGCCCAGCAGGAGGGCGTACGTCGCCGCCTGGATCTTGTCGTGGAAGCGTGGCTCCCGATTCGTGTTCTTCCCCGTCTTGAGTTCGACGGGCATCCCGCGACGGAGGGCGTCCGCGCGCCCCTTGATGCCGAAGGTGGGACTGATGAGCGTGTACTCCGAGCGCCACTCGTCCTCCTCGGTGAGGGTGCCCTGCGCCAGCCATCCCTCGATGGCGGCGGCGTTGCGCCGCACCTCGTCGCGCACTTCCTCGGCCTCCCGGCCCAGCAACCCGAGTTCGAGCCCCGCCGCCTCGACGTGGTCCGCGACCGCTTCGTCCAGATTTCGCCCGCGCAACAGGTCGCCGAACACCTCGTGGACGATCGTCCCTTTGACCACCGGATACGCCAGCGGGACGCCCGAGAGTTTGTTCAGATAGTACATCCGCGGGCACTGCACCCACGATCGAACGTCGGTCACGTCGACGAGGAAGTCGGGTTCGACGACGACGTAGGAGTCGCCGCCGGTGGCGTAGCCCCGTTCGCTCTCCTCTACCGCCGTCACGAGGAGGTCCATGCCCGGTTCCGCGTGGTCGGCGGTGTGGATCCACTTGCCCCAGAGCGTCACCGTGACGGCGTCGCCGTCCACCGCTCCGTCATCGTCCGGCCGGACGGTCACCTCGACCAGATCACGCTCGCCGTACTGCGTCGAGACGGATCGCACCGACCCCACGTCCAGAATCGTCCCGCGGAGGTTCACGCCTCCGAGTCGGTGGTCGGCGGCGAAAAACCCTGTGTTACCCTACCCCTCGTCGGTCACGTCGCGCAGGCGGTCGACCGCCTCGTCGTCTCCCTCGGTCGACACCGTCGTCCGCCCGCCCCGTGCCGGCGTTCCGGCGTCGCTCGCCCCGTCGGTCGGCACCACGTCCGTCGACCCACAGAGGGGGCACGGCTCGGACGGATCGTCGACGGCGGTGCCACACACCGAACACGCGAAGGCAGCGTCCTCGTCGCCCGCATCGGCAACCGTCCTCGACCGATCGTCGGCCTGTGGCCGGCCGCTCGTGGAACCGTGTTCCACGCTGTCACCGGACTGCGTCCGGTTGCCCGAGGAGCTTCGCTCCTCGCTGTCGTCGGACTCCGTCCGACTGCTCGTGGAACTATGTTCCACGCTGTCACCGGGCTCCGCCCGGTTGCCCGAGGAGCTTCGCTCCTCGCTGTCGACGCCCGCCGGACCCGCCCGTCCATCGGCCGCAGACGGGTCGTCACCGGTCGACGCGTCGGCTTCGGCGTCGGGGATGGCAACCGTGTCGGGGGTCGCTGTCGCCGCGCCGCTGGGGGCGCCATCCGCCGCGTCGGGAACGTCGACGTCCCGTCCGTCGTCCGAGTCCGTCCCCGACGCAGTCGGCGGCGTCGTCCGATCCATCGTCCCCGGCGTCTCCAGCGGACGGTCGTCGCGATGGACGACCTGCCCTTCGGACTCCGGTGTCGGATCGCCGGCGTCCGTATCCGCGTCGTCGCCGTCCGCCGCACCGCCGCCGAAGACCCCCCCGAGCCACGCCCGAAGCCGGTCGAACGCCCCCGTCATCGGTAGTGTTTGAACAGGAGCGCCTTCACGTCGTCTTTCGTCCGAACCTGCTCGGTGGTGCCGTCGGGAAGGTCGACCGCGTAGCGCTCGTCGCCCGAGGACTCGCCCCACTTGTCGCTGTGGGTGTCGAGCAGATTCATCATCTCGTTCAGCATGGCGTCGTCGCCGTCGGCCGCGTCGCCGTCCTCGGCGACGACGCGCGCCGTCGCGCCGTCGTCGTCGTCAGCATCGGCGTCTGCCACCGCTTCGCCGGAGGCGTCCTCGTCGTCAGCCTCGGCGTCGGCCGCCGTCGCGCCCGCGTCCTCCTCGTCGGCGTCCGCTGCCGACGCCTCCGCCTCGTCGGACTCGTATCGGTCGAGGAGGTACTCGACGGCGTCGCGGGGTCGGACGTGGCCGTACTTCCCGACCACGTCGCGCGCGAGGTCCTCCTGTAACTCGCGCAGACGCTCCTGCTGTTCGGGCGTGATCTCGATTTCGGGCATTGGCCGAGTTTGCGCCCCGCGGCGTATAATGTATAGGGACTGGTGGGCGTGTTCCGGCGGACCGACACACTCTCCTGAACCGCCGCCCAACGGCCCCCCATGCGGGTCAGAGACTGGCAGGACATCCTCGACGACGTCACCGACGCGAACGCCGACCCGGAGGGCTGGCGGGCAATCGCGGGTCAGCGCCGGGATGGCGTTGGGGAGGACCTCTATCTCGGCCACCCCGGCGTCGGCGTCTATCACCTCAAAACGTACGCGAAAAACCCCTACGACGTGCGCGGCGTCGGCGCGAAAGTCGCCCGGAAGATCGACGACGAGATCGGCGCCCACCTCCCGAACGAGGAGCTTCGTCGGCGCTTTGCCGTCCAGTCGCCGCCGGAAAACGAGGACGAGGCGGCGTCGAAAGCCCGTCGACTGCAGGAGACGATCAAGGTCCACGCCGAGGCGCCCACGACGCCGGACGACCTGTTCCGGGACGTGATGGACGCGCTCGACAGCCCCGCCTACGGGCCGATGGAGTACGAACTCTCGGATCGGCCGGACGATCTGGACGCGCTCTCGGAGACGTTCGACGAGGCGGAGCAACTCCTGTCCGCAGAACTCGACGACCTCATCGAACGCGACGAGGTCGACCGCGGCTTCTACTGAGCGTCCGCGGCGCCTTTCGCTTCCAGCAGTTCCTTGTACCGGTTGCGGATCGTCACTTCGCTGATGTTGGCCACCTCGGACACCTCGCTCTGGGTCACCGTCTCGTTGGTGAGGAGGGCGGCGGCGTAGACGGCCGCCGCGGCGAGGCCGACCGGGCTCTTGCCGCTGTGGACGCCCCGGTCGCGCGACGACCGGAGGAGTTCGCGGGCCTGACGGGTCGCCTCCTCAGAGAGATCGAGTTCGGAGGCAAAGCGGGGGACGTACTGTTCGGGGTCCGCGGGCTTGATTTCGAGTTTGAGCTCCCGCACGACGTAGCGGTACGTCCGCGTCAGCTCCATCTTGTCGACGCGGGAGACGGTGGCGATTTCGTCGAGGCTGCGGGGGGTGCCGGCCTGTCGGGCAGCGGCGTACAGCGCGGCGGTGGCGACGCCCTCGATGGAGCGGCCGGGGAGGAGGTCGTCGGAGAGGGCGCGGCGGTAGATGACCGAGGCCGTCTCGCGG